>PDWI01007036.1_pt1 | contig 13869 bp, 15 predicted proteins | sample 1430891 | NCBI WGS metagenome assembly PDWI01 (sample SAMN01162508, study PRJNA174530) | Oral metagenome, whole genome shotgun sequencing project. | biome: Marine environment; feature: Marine mammal; material: Swab sample of the gingival sulcus; isolation source: swab sample of gingival sulcus...
ATGCGTGTGTGTGTGTGTGTGTGTGTGTGTGTGTGGGAGCGGGGTGCACACACACATATGCCAGGTTTTCTTGAGAGAAGTCCTCAAAGTTGTCCCTACGCCGGGGTCATCTTCAACCACTCCCCCTACCTTGCCGATTTTACTGGGTGAACCTTTGGCACTAACTTGATACTTGAGATCACGGACAGGCAGAAAAGAACAGCGTTCTATCCTGAAGGTGGAGGACAAGAAGCTGAGGGTGGATTTATAAATGAATTTGAAGTTACAGATGTTATTATTAAGGATGAGATAATATATCATAAAGTGGAATCAGATGTAAAACCTGGCGATACGGTCCATTGCAAAATAAATTTTGAAAAGCGATATGACCATATGCAACAGCATACAGGAGAGCATATTTTAAGTGGCGTTATAGAAAACAAATTTGGTTATACTAATGTTGGCTTTCATATAGGCTCTGAAGGAATGAGAGTGGATTATAGTGGATATTTGACAGATGACGAGCTAATCGCAATGGAGAAAGAAGCCAATGATGTTATTAGAAAGAATATCGAAATATATCAGGATTATCCAGATAAAAATGATACTAGACTCAAAGACTTCCGATTTAAAAAAGAACTACATGGTGATATTAGAATTGTTGATATACGAGGGGTTGATTGTTGTGCGTGTTGTGGCACCCATATGAAGAGTACATCAGAAGTTGGAATCATAAAGATCGTCAGTAGTTCTAAATATAAAAATGGTATTCGATTAAATGTGCTATGTGGCGATAGAGCATTAAAGTATTATAATTATATGTTACATCAATCAGATAACATATCTCAGATGATAAGCACGAATGTTTTAGATTTAGAAAGTGGCGTTAGAAAGTTAATTGATCAAAAAAACGAACTAGAACGAGAGAAGAAAAGGGTAATGGAAGAACTTATAGACTATAAGTGTAAAGAATTAACAAAGACAAATAAACGTTCTATTGTAGTTTTTGAAAATATTGATAGCAAGTCGTTAAAGAAAATGGCATCTAAACTCCGAGAAATGAGTGATAAGGACCTATTTATTTTTTCTGAAACAAGTGGAAGAACGCACTATATATTCTCATCTAATACAATGGATATGAAGAAAATGAATGAGGATTTTAAAGAAGACTTTGATGCGAAAGGTGGCGGCAATTCAAAGAGTGTATCGGGGAGTTTAAGAGCCAATAAAGAAGATGTAATACATTGGATTAACAAAAAATTGTTTGATTAGTAATAATATCTTGAGGAGGAATTATGAGTAGTAGAACAGTTGCTATGCAAATTTTAGAAGACAATAACATAGCATATGATACATTAGAGTATCAAGCAGAAGTATTTAAGAGTGGTCATGATGTCTGTGCTAAACTAGGTGTTCCAGAAACAGAGATGTTTAAAACGCTTGTTGTGAAAGGGTACAGTGGTGAGTATTATGTTCTCGTTCTTTCAATAAGTAAAGATTTAGATTTTAAAAAAGCAGCTAAAGTCGTTGGAGAAAAATCGTTATCCTTTGTTCCGATAAAAAATATTGAAGAGGTGACAGGATACGTAAGGGGAGGCGTAACCTTAGTTGGAATAAAAAAGAATTACCGAACTATAATTAACTAACAATGAGATGAAGGAGATAGATGAAGTGAATATTAGTGCAGGAACACTTGGTATGTGTTTGAAACTAAAAAGGGATGACTTGCTTAAAGTAGTAACTGCAGAATTTGCTGATATTGAAAAGTAGTGTGTTAAAAACCTTAGATAGATAAACGTTTGTCTGAGGTTTTTTAATTACTGGAATTACAGACAAAAAACAAAGCCTATAGTGATATTCAACTATAGGCTTGTTAAAAACAGTTTGTTTATAATGTCATTATTCTTTTCCAACTAAGTTTGACATCTTAGCTACACTGTATGTACAAACAAGGTCTCCAGTGACATTATTCATTGTTTCAAACATGTCTAGAATTGGATTTATGCCAAGAGCTAGACCAACAATTACCGCAATTTGACTAGGTTCAAGTCCCATATTTTGAAGTATGATAAACAGTAACATCAAGCTTCCACCCGGAACTCCACCAGCACCAATAGATGCTAGTACTGTTGTAAGAACCAAAACAGATAAAGAAACAAAAGTTAATTCAGCGCCAAACATATTTGCTGCTAATACTGCAAACATAGGTAAGTGGATACAAACACCATCCATATTTATCGTAGCACCTAAAGGAAGTGCAAATGAGGAAATGTTTTCATCAACATGCAACTCATCTTGTGACACCCTTAGTGAAACAGGAAGGGTAGCAGCAGAACTTCTAGTTACAAAAGCAGTTAACATTGGTTCCTTTAATTTCATAAGTACTTTCATCGGATTGACCTTTAAGACTAAGCCCATCATTAAAGGATACACGATAAATATCATGCTTATAATACCAAGTACTATACCAATTGTTAAACTAACATAAGGACCAAATAAACTAGAGCCATATTTCGCAAAGTTTACTGAAGTAAGAGCGAAAACACCAATTGGAGAATACGCTAAAATCCAATCCACTATTTTAAATATTGCTTCTTTCGTCGCATCAATAAGATCTAATAAATCGCGAACTTTTTTAGTATATTCTTTGTCTTTTCTATCAGATATTATTTTAAGTGCTAGACCAAAACCGATAGAGAATACAATAATTGCTAAGAAATTTCCTTCAGCTAGTGCTTGGAATGGGTTTTGGAACATACTTACAAGTACATCAGCAAGTGAGTTGTTTGCTTTTTCAGCAATCTTTGCTGCTGCATCTGTATTTACAAGTTTTTCCCAAACAGCCCTTTGTGCTTCTCCTCCGCCTGGATTAAAGAATAAAGCAATAACTGAACCTAGAATAGCAGCGAATAGAGAGGTTAAGAAGTACCAAACGATTACTTTAATACCAATTTTTCCAAATTCACTTGTTGGTAGTGAAGCTGCCCCGTCAATTAATGATAATAGAATTACCGGTATAACAATCATCTTTAACATTGCAACCAGAATTCTTCCGAAAGGTTCAACCCATGTGATATAAGCTGTTATATCAATCTTTGATAGCCATAAGCCAATACCTACTATCAGACCTAAGATAAATGCCGCAAAAATTTGCGCAACTAAATTTTTCTTATGCATAAAACCATCCTTTCTAAAAATATAGTAATAAAAATAACAATTAATAATTAGATTGTTATATTTATAATGTTATTATAATCATAACAGATAAAAAAAACAATCGTTTTATAAAAAAAACATTTTCTTTAACTTTAATATTGTTAATTATAATTTGATTTTTTTCAAATTGTGTGATAGAATACCTTTAGTATAACTTAGGAGTGGGCAAGCCCACTCTTTGATTTTAAGTGAGGTTTATTATGAAAAGTGTTAACGATATTGTTGAAAGCATCTTAAAAGACTTTTTAGTAAAAAATAAGTTAGAGCTTTATGATGTTAAATTTGAAAAACAAGGTAATGATAGATTTCTAAGAGTGTTTATCGATAAAGAAGGACCAGTATCTATAGATGATTGCGAAATGGTCAGTAGATTTTTAAGCAATAAATTGGATAAAAATGATCCTATAGAGGAAGCGTATTACCTAGAGGTTAGCTCACCAGGTGCTGAGAGAGAACTAAAGAAGGAAATTGATTTTAAAAGGTTTAAGGGGTCTAAAGTAAAACTTAAACTAAAAGTAGCTAGAGAAGGACAGAAGATTGTTACTGGAGAACTTGTTGGGAAAAAAGAGGATATAGTAGTTGTCAAAGACGAATGTCTAGGAAAAAATTTGGAAATATCAATGGATAATATAAAATCTATAAGAAATATATTGGAGTTTTAAATGGAAAATTTAGTAGAATTGGTAAAAATGGTTGCGGATGAAAGGCAGATAGAAGAAGAATTAGTGTTTACATATTTAAAAACAGCATTAGAAGCTGCCATCAAAAAGCAATATGGTGAAAATAGAAATGTTGTACTTAATATAGACAAAACGAGTGGTGAAATAGAGTCTTACTTTGAACTTAGTGTTGTAAAAGAAGTTGAAGATGATAAAACGCAGATATCTTTAGCTGAAGCAAAGGCTATCGATAAAACATATAAGGTTGGCGATATCGTAAGAAAGGATTTAGATTTTAAACAATTTAGTAGAATTTCTGCAAAAAGTGCAACCAACTCGATATATCAAGCAATCCTTCTTGCTGAAAGAGAGAGTAAATATTTACAATATGCTCAAAAAGAAAAAGAAATAATAAATGGAGTAGTTCAAAGAAGCTATAGAGATAATGTTTATGTAAATATTGGAAGGGTAGAAGGAGTATTAAAGAAGCCTTTTCAACTTCCTGGAGAAGACTATAGTAGTGGAAAAAGAATTAAATGTTATATACAAGAAGTAAAGAAGACAAACATGGAGCCTGAGATCGTATTATCACGTACTAGCCCAGAACTTGTAAAAAGACTTTTTGAGCTTGAAGTCCCAGAGATACTGGAAGGTGATTTGATTATAAAGAGTATCGCTAGAGAGGCTGGTTCGAGAACAAAAATAGCAGTTTATTCTGAAGATGAGAAAATAGATGCGCTTGGGGCATGTGTTGGTCCTGGTGGTAGCAGAGTAGATGCGATAGTAAATGAGCTTAATGGAGAAAAGATAGATATTATTGAATATAGTAATGATCCGAAAGAGTATATTGAAAATGCATTAAAACCTGCCAAGATAGTTGAAGTAAAAATTATAGATGACAATTCAGTCATAGCAATAGTTCCTGATTATCAATTATCACTGGCGATAGGTCAAAAAGGTCAAAATGCAAGGCTTGCTGTAAAATTAACTGACTGGAAGATAGATATTAAAAGCGAGTCTCAAATGGAGGAGCTAGATGAAGAAAAGGAAGATACCACTTCGTAAGTGTATTGGTTGTAATTTACAATTTGATAAAAAAGATTTGATTAGGATTGTAAATAATAAAGAAGAAGGTATTAGTATAGACTTAACCGGTAAAAAGAATGGTAGAGGAGCATATATTTGTAGAAATATTGAATGTTTTGAATTATCTGTTAAGAAAAATGCTTTAGCTAGAGCGCTCGGTAGTCAAGTTGATGATAATGTTTCTGAAATAATTAGAAACGAAATACTAGGTGGCAAATGAAAGAAGGTGTTTTTTGAGTAAAAAAAGAGTATATGAAGTCGCAAAAGAATTTAATATGACTAGTAAAAATCTTATTAAAAAACTTGCGAAAATAAATATTGAAGTAAAAAACCATATGAGCACTTTGTCTGATGAGGATTATAGTAAATTTATTGAATTTATCAATCCAGATAAAGAAGAAAAAGTGGTAGAAAAAAAGGTTTCGAAGGAAACAAAAAACAAATCAAAAAAGAAGAAAGAACGAGCAAAAAACAAAAAAATTGACGTTGTTGAGGAGCAAAAAAACAGAAAACCAAGAAATTATGAAAAAAGGCAACGAGGTACAAAAAGCAAATATAAGAAAAAGAAGAGTGATGACACAAATGTTGTAGTTGAACATGTTGAAATAGAAGAGAATACGCCACTGTCTGAACTTGCCAAACTTTTTAATATTTCTCCAAATGAACTTATTATGAAATTCATGGAAATGGGTGAAATGATAAGTATAAATAGTGCGGTTAGTTATGAAAACGCAGCATTGGTTGCTATGGAATACGGGATAGAGACAACAAGGAAGAAGGAATTATCAGAAGTTGAAGAGGAAAAATTTGATTTTGAAGATGATGAAAAAGACTTAAAAAACAGAGCGCCAGTGGTTACTGTCATGGGTCATGTTGATCATGGTAAGACATCACTTCTAGATACAATAAGAAATACAAATGTTACAAATAGAGAGGCTGGTGGAATTACTCAACATATTGGGGCGAGTGAAATTTATTTTGAAAACAAAAAGATTGTTTTTTTAGACACCCCTGGTCACGAAGCGTTTACTACTCTTAGAGCAAGAGGAGCGCAAATTACGGATATTGCGATACTTGTAGTCGCTGCAGATGATGGGGTTAAACCTCAAACAATTGAAGCGATTCATCACGCAAAAGATGCTGGTGTTCCGATGATTGTTGCAATAAATAAAATGGACAAACCGGGCGTTAACCCTGAAAAAGTGAAACAGGAATTGAGCGAACAAGGCGTTCTTGTGGAAGAATGGGGGGGAGATGTTATCAGCATAAACTGTTCTGCGAAAACTGGAGAAGGCGTCGATCAGGTGCTAGAGATGATTTTGCTCGTATCGGAAATGTTAGAATTAAAGGCGAATCCTAATAGAGCAGGTGTAGGAACTGTTATAGAAGCAAATATTGATAAGAGAATGGGTATAACAGCTACTGTATTACTTGAAAAAGGCAGGATGAAGATAGGTGATTCTATATTTGCGGGCGCATCTTATGGAAGAATTCGAACGATGACAAATGATAAGGGCAAGCGTATTAAAAAAGCGGGTCCATCATCAGCGTTTGAAATAACCGGTCTTAGTGAAGTGCCAAATGCGGGTGATAAAATATATGTTACAGAAAATGACCAAGAAGCTAGAGAAAACGCTGAGAAGAACGCTGCTAAAATAAGAAAAGATAGAATTCAAAGCACTCAAAAAGTAACGACACTTGACAATATATTTGATGGTATAAATGAAGGCGATATAAAAGAATTAAATGTCATTTTAAGAGCGGATGTACATGGTTCTATTGAAGCAATCGTTCAGTCTTTAAATAAATTATCAAATGATGAAGTCAAGGTAAATATAGTAAAGTCACAAGTTGGCGCAATAACTGAGTCTGATATACTTTTAGCAACAGCATCAAAGGCCATAATATTTGGATTTAATGTTAGACCAAGCAATAACATCGTTACGGTAAGTGAGAGAGAACAAGTAGAAATTAGAACCTATCGAATTATATATGAATTAATAAGCGATGTTAAAGATGCGTTGAGTGGTCTTCTTGAGCCTGAGAAGAGAGAAGAAGTGGAAGGAAGTATTGAAGTTAGAGACACTTTTAAGGTTCCTGGAATAGGTACAATAGCTGGTGGATATGTTCAAAATGGCAAGGTCTCTAGAAAGTCTAAAGTTAGGCTGATTAGAGATGGTATTGTCATATACGAAGGTGAAGTATCATCGCTTAAGAGATTTAAAGATGATGCGAAAGAAGTGCTTACTGGATTTGAATGTGGTATCGGTCTTAGTAACTACAATGATATAAAAGTTGGTGACATAATAGAAACGTTCATTATTAAGGAAGTAAAGAGAGATTTAAAATGAAAAAAGAGCGTTTAAGAAAAATTTCAGAGGAAATAAGAAAAAGCGTTAGTAATACTCTTATGTTTGAAATGAAGGATCCTAGATTGCCAAAAGTTATCAGTGTTACAAAAGTTGAGACGGTAAGAGATTTAAGCAGAGCGAATATATTTGTTTCTGCTTTTAATCTAACGCAAGAAGAGAGAAAAGAACTGGTGGATGTTTTAAATAACGCAAAGGGTTTGTTTAGGAGAGAAATCGGTAAGACATTGACATCTTATAGTACGCCAGAACCGTTCTTCGTTTATGATGACTCAATTGAAAAAGGTCTTGAGATGGATAAATTGTTGGAGAGTTTGAAAAATGAAGACAATTGATCACATTGTAAATAGTATAAAAGAACATGAGAATTTTGTAATACTTGCGCATAAGAAACCAGATGGAGATGCAATTGGATCCTCTTTAGCGCTTTGCCGATTGTTACATATGCTAGGCAAAAGAGCATATATTATCCAACACGATAGGTTTTCATTTAATCTTTTCTTTCTAAAAAACGATTGTTTTAAGGAAACGGTTTCTTATGAACCTGATGTTGTGATATGTCTTGATAGCGCTGATTTATCTCGAGTAGAAGATCGGATGATTTATAAAAACGCACTACTTGTAAATATAGATCACCATGCTACGAATACCATGTATGGCGATATTAACTATGTTGATAGTAATGCTTCTTCAACGGGAGAAATAATATATAGACTATGCAAACAATTTGATACCTTTAGTGAAGAAATATATAGGGGACTATATGTTGCAATAGCTACCGATACGAATCGCTTTTACTATAGTAATACAAGTGTGAATACAATGGAAGTAGTATATGACATATATCAAAATCTAGACAATATTTATGATATAAATAAGGAACTTTATGGCACAGTGCCTCTAGCAAAACTAAAACTAGGAGCGAGAGCGATTGAAAAAGCGGAATTCTATTTTAATAATAAAGTTGCAATTACTACTTTAAGTACGGCGGAACAAGAACAGATTGGTTCTACTGATACGGATGATATCGTTGAAAGTTTAAGGGATATTGAGGGAGTTGAGGTTTCAATATTACTCTATAATTATAAAGGCGAACTAAAGGTTTCTTTGAGGTCAAAAGAGTATGTTGATGTGTCTGAAATCGCTAAACGCTTTGGCGGTGGTGGCCATAAGAGGGCTTCGGGAATAAGCCTAGGGAATGAAGATATGGATAAATTCAAACAGTCCATATTAGAGGCGATTAGAGAATGTATGGAATAATTGATCTAAATAAGGAAGCTGGTGTTAGCTCTCATAAATGTGTTAATGATATTAGGCGTTTATTAGGCATAAAGAGAGTTGGTCATAGTGGCACGTTAGATGTTGAAGTAAGTGGTGTATTAAATATATATGTTGGTAGAGAGTCCACTAAGTTTATCGATATTATAAAATCTGATTTTAAAAAGTATACAGCAGAACTTGAACTTTTTAAGTCTTCAGATACGTATGATATTTGGGGAGATGTAGTGGATTCTAATGTAGTAGAGATAAGTGAAACAGAGTTTATTAAAACGTTAAACATGTTTATAGGGGAAATAGAACAAGTTCCACCTATGTATTCAGCGCTTAAACATAAGGGAAAGCCACTTTATAAATATGCTAGAAATGGTATAAATATCGAGAGAAAATCGAGAAAAATAGTAATACGTGATATTCATGTTATCCGATTTGATGGAAGGAAAGCTACAATTGATATTGTTTGTTCTAAAGGAACTTATGTCAGATCGTTAATTCATGACATAGGATTACAATTTAAAACGGATGCAATAATGACGTCACTAGTTAGAATAGAAAATGATTATGTCAGTCAAAAGAATACTTACGAGATGGATGAAATAAAAAAAATGGTGGAAGAGCGTGATTACCGTTTCATTAGAAGTATGGATAAATATTTACAATTTCCATCACTTGATTTAGAAGAAGAAAAATACAATAAATTACTTAACGGTAAAATTAGGTGTTTAAAAAATAAATATGTCGGAGAAAAAATGGTTCTTAGACATAATAAAAAATTTGTTGGTATAGCGGTTTGGAACGATCAAAAATACATGGTAAAAAGAGTTATATGAAAAAGGAAAAAGTTGTTTTAACAATCGGTACGTTTGATGGCGTTCATTTAGGCCATAAAAAGGTTATTGATGAACTTGTAAACATAGCGAAAGTTAAAAAAATAAAGAGTGTTGTTGTAACTTTTGATAACATTCCAAAAGATGTTATTTTAAATACAAAGACCAATCGAATAATTTCTAGTGAAAAAAAGAAAAAAATCCTTTACAATATGGGGGTTGATGTAGTAAAATCTATACGGTTTACAAAAAAAATTCAAAAAATGACTCAAGAAGAATTTTTAAATTTTTTAGATTATAGTATTGATACATTAATAGTAGGGCACGATTTTCATTTTGGTAAAAATCAGTTTTCAATAAATTTGGGTGAAATTAATATTATTAGAATAACACCGTTTATTTACAAAAATAAAATTGTAAGTTCAAGTTTGTTGAGAGATTGTCTTATAAATGGGTATATAGATAAAGCCAATAAGTATATGGGCAGAGTTTATGAAATTGAGAAACGAATTGTGCATGGAGAAAAAATTGGAAGGACTTTAGGATACCCAACTTTTAATATTGATTCAGATGAACATATTGAACTATTAAAAAAAGGAGTATACATTTCTAGGGTAAATTTAAATGGAAATATTTATGATTCTATTACCAATATAGGCAATAGTCCAACTTTTGATCGGAGAAAAGTTAGTGTAGAAACATTTATATTCGACTTTGATGGTGATATCTATGGAGAGCAAGTATGCCTCAATTTACTATTTTTTATAAGAGAAGAAATAAGGTTTGAGTCAAAAGAAGAATTGGTAAATCAAGTTAGAAAAGATATAGAAGTTGCAAAGAACAGACATTTGAAAGGATTTGTTTAAAATGGAAAAAATATACACTTTAGTAAAAAAAATAATTGATACAGAAGCTAACATTAGATCGGTCATATTTAATAATGACATTTCAAGTAAATATTCGTTAGGAAAAAGACAGCTATCTGCACTGATAATGTTAAAGGATATGGGTAAGATAAATATGACAACTCTAGCGAAATCTATTGATGTGTCTAATCAACAATTAACTAAGGTAGTTGATAACTTAGTTCAAAGAAAGTTAGTTAAAAGATCGTATGATAAGAAGAATAGAAGAGTTGTTTTAATAGAGATAACAAAAGAAGGTCGTGAATATATAGATGATATCTTAAGTAATCTTAAGAACTTTTTAGAATCAAATAGCAAAAAGTTCAATGACAAGTTATTAAAGGATATTATCAAAAAAATAGATGAAGTGAATGAATTTATGAAATTATATGCTATGTAATTTGTTTAATTAATCATTTACATTATTAAATATTTATGATAGTATATAGGGTGCATTAGCTCAGCAAATTGATTCTCCGACAATTGCTTAGCTAAATGTTAAAGATAGAATAAGGAGTAAAAGATGACAAAAGAACAGAAAATTGAAATTATTGAGAAGTTTAGGTTACATGAAAAAGATAAGGGGTCGTCAGAAGTTCAGATTGCTTTATTAACATTTAGAATCAATGAATTAAATGAGCATTTAAAAGTTCATAAGAAAGATCACCATTCAAGAAGAGGTCTATTAAAAATGGTTGGTAAAAGAAGACACCTTTTAGACTATGTTAAAAATCAAGATATTGAAAAATATAGATCTTTAATAGAGAAATTAGGACTCAGAAAATAAGATGGGAAATTCCCATCTTTTCTTATAAAAAAGGAGGATAGATGCACAGAAAATCATATAGTACTACCATTGCCGGTAGAACTTTTGAAGTTGAAGTAGGTAAGTTTGCACCACTGACTGATTCGAGTGTTTTAGTTAGTTATGAAGATACGCAGGTGCTAGTTCATGTTACATCATCTAACGCGAGAGATGATATTGATTTTTTTCCATTAAGTTGTGAATTCAGAGAAAAGTTATATGCTGTAGGTAGAATCCCAGGTGGGTACAATAGAAGAGAAGGTAGACCTACAGAAAAAGGAATATTAAATTCTAGGTTAATTGATCGACCTATTAGACCGTTATTTCCAAAAGATTATAAAAATGATGTACAAATAATTGCTCAGGTTATGAGCGTTGATCATAATAGTGCTCCTGAAATTGTTTCAATTATAGGAGCTAGTATTGCGTTATCACTTGCACCAAAAATTCCTTTTAAAGGACCTATTGGCGCAATTCAAATTGGTTATGTTAATGATGAATTAGTGTTTAATCCAACAGAAGACCAATTGGAGAGTTCTAAGCTTTCGCTTGCACTGGCGGGAACAAAAGATGCCGTTATGATGGTTGAGGCTCAAGTGGATGTACTTAGTGAAGAAGTGGTACTTTCTGCTATTTTAAAAGGCCATGAAGAAATCAAGAAAATTGTCAGTTTTGTCGAAGAAATTGTAAAAGATCAAGAAGTAGAAAAAGAAGAATTTATTCCTAAGGAAAAGGATGTAGAATTTGAAGCAAAAGTTGAAGAACTATGCAGCGATAAAATTTTATATGCTTTTGAAGAACTTATGGATAAAGAAGCAAGACATACTTTTTTAGAAGAATTAAAAGTCGAAGTTACAGAAAAGCTTTCAGGACTGTATGAAGACTTCGAGGATAGAGTAAACGAATTCAATTCTGTTTTCAAATCAATAGAGAAGAAAACAATGAGGGGATTAATACTTGAAAAAGATAAGAGACCAGATGGAAGAAATCCTAGGGAAATACGAAAGATTTCTACAGAGACTGCTTTAATGAAAAGAACTCATGGATCAGGTTATTTCATGAGAGGATTAACATCAGCTCTTTCTCTTACAACGCTAGGCGCACTTGGAGAAGCTCAAAGACTTGATGGAATAGAAGTCGAAGAGTCTAAGAGATTCATGCACCATTATAATTTTCCAGCATTTTCTGTTGGTGAGACAGGGCCTATGAGAGGACCAAATAGACGTGCTATTGGTCACGGAGCACTTGGTGAGAAAGCGTTACTTGCTGTTATTCCAGAACCTGAAGAATTTCCATATACGATCAGAGTAGTATCTGAAGTGTTATCATCAAATGGTTCTACATCACAGGCAAGTATATGTGCTGCTACAATGAGTATGCTTGATGCAGGGGTGCCGCTAAAAGATAGTGTTGCAGGTATTGCGATGGGTCTTATTAAAGAAGATGACACGGTTAAAATACTTAGTGATATTCAGGGAATAGAAGACTTCCTAGGCGATATGGATTTTAAAGTTGCTGGTACCAAAGATGGTATTACGGCTATCCAGATGGATATCAAAATAGCTGGTATTGATGAAAAAATTCTTAGAGAAGCATTAGAACAAGCTAGAATTGGTAGACTTCACATATTATCTAAAATGGCAGAAACGATAACGGAACCTAATGAATTATCTGAGTGGGCGCCAAGAGTATTTATGATGAAGGTAGATCCTGATAAGATAAGAGATATAATAGGAACAGGTGGCAAGACCATAACAAGAATAACGACAGATTATGATGTTAAAATAGATATCGACGATGATGGTAGCGTTGTAATAACAGCGAATACATCAGAAGGTGGAATTAAGGCAAAAGAAGAAATAGAAAACATTGTAAAAGAAATTGAAGTTGGAGAAGTATTTGATTCTAAAATTGTTAGAATAACAAACTTTGGCGCATTTGTTGAATTATCTCCAGGTCATGAGGCCCTTTGTCATATATCAGAGCTAACTGTTGATAGATTAGATAAAGTTGAGAGCAGGTTTAAAGAAGGCGATGAATTAAAGGTAAAGGTTATTAAAAAGGATTCCGATGGCAAGCTAAGCGTTTCTGCAAAAGCATTACTTGAAGAAGATGCTAAAAAAGACTTGATGGACAAGATTTCTGGCATTAGTATCGGTGATGTATTTACATCAAAGATCCTTAGAATAACGAAATTTGGAGCTTTTGTGTCATTACTTGATGGAGTGGATGGTCTTTGTCATATATCAGAACTTACCATTAAGAAATTAAATAGGGTTGAAGATGAATTTAAAGTCGGAGATGAAATTGTAGTTAAAGTAATTTCTATAGATGGTGAAAAAGTAGGTGTTTCGAGAAAGGCTTTAATTAGTAGTGAGGAATAAGATGGTTGTTAAAATAATTAATAAGTCGACAAATCCTCTACCAAAATATCAAACAAGTGAGTCAGCAGGAGCTGACTTACATGTTTTTATTGATGAGGACGTTACTCTAAAACCACTCGATAGATATGTTTTCCCAACAGGACTTTACTTAGAATTACCTAAGGGCTATGAAGCTCAAATTAGAGGAAGAAGTGGTTTAGGTGTAAAGCATGGAATAACTCTGGCAAATTCTGTTGGAACAATCGATAGTGATTACAGAGGGGAGATAAAGGTTTGTTTAATAAATCTTTCAAGAGAAGACTACACTGTAAAAAATGGTGACAGAGTAGCACAAATGATTATTGCCAAACATGAGACATGT
>PDWI01007037.1_pt1 | contig 13867 bp, 12 predicted proteins | sample 1430891 | NCBI WGS metagenome assembly PDWI01 (sample SAMN01162508, study PRJNA174530) | Oral metagenome, whole genome shotgun sequencing project. | biome: Marine environment; feature: Marine mammal; material: Swab sample of the gingival sulcus; isolation source: swab sample of gingival sulcus...
AAAAGTTTTAATCAAAGAAAATTTATCTGAAGGAAATTATCAAGTAGAATTTAATGGAGATAAATTATCTAGTGGAGTATATTTTTATGCTCTGAAAACTAGTAAATATCAAAATGTAAAAAAGATGTTGCTGTTAAAATAAAAAGAGAACAAGTAATCAAAATAATTTTGATAAGCTTTAGAAAGTCGCTCAAGCTGATTTTTAGTTAAACTGATTACTCAAAAGTTGTTTTGCTCTCTTCCCAATACTTATCCATTTCTTCTAAGTTGGAATCTGTTATTTTTTTATCTTTTTCTTTTAACTTTTCTTCAATAAATCTAAATCTATTCATAAATTTGGTGTTAGTTATACGCAAGGCATTTTCAGGATTTATACCTATAAATCTGGAGTAATTAACTAGTGAAAAGAAAACATCTCCCATTTCTTTTTCTAGTTTTTCCTTATTATTTTCTTCTTCTATTTTATGGAGTTCATCTATTTCTTCCAAAACTTTTTTCCATACGTCCTCTTTATTTTGCCAATCAAAGCCTACTTTAGATGCTTTCTCTTGCATTCGAGAAGATCTTTGTAACTCGGGAAGAGCCTTCGGGATTCCATCTAAAACGGATTCTCTGCCTTCCTCCATTTTAATTTTTTCCCAATTTCGTTCAATCTCTTTGTTGTTTTTTACATTAACATTCGAGAAAATGTGTGGATGTCTTCTAATTAGTTTTTCGCTTATTCCATCAATAACTTCATTTATTGAAAATAATTTTTTTTCTTCTGCCATTACCGAATAGAAAACTATGTGCAAGAGTAAATCACCAAGTTCGCCTTTTAAATCGTCATAATCCTTACTATCAATTGCTTCAAGTACTTCGTAGGTTTCTTCGAGGGTTGCAGCTTTAATGGAATCGAAAGTTTGTACCCTATCCCAAGAGCATTCTCGTCTTAACTTTCTCATAATTTTTACTAATCTATCAAATTTTTCTTTGTGCATTAAAATTCCTAAATTATTAAAATTGAATTTACAAATTAAATTTTTTTTCATTAAAAAATGATTTATTTTTAGATAAACTAAATTGAGGTGAAAATGATTGAAGAAAAACTAAAAGAACTTGGTTTTACAGTTCCCGAAGTTCCCAAACCTTTGGCATCTTACATTCCTGCTAATCAATCCGGTAATTTAATATTCACTGCCGGACAATTACCTGTAGTTAATGGCGAGTTAAAATACAAAGGAAAACTAGGCAGCGAAGTAACTACCGAAGAGGGACAAAAATCAGCAGAGATTTGTACTATCAATTGCTTGAGTGTAATAAAATCATTAATTGGTGATTTAGATAAAATTAAAAAAATTGTTAAAGTTACTGTTTTCGTAAACAGCAGCAACGGTTTTACTGATCAGCCCAAAGTTGCAAACGGTGCTTCCGATCTTCTCGTTAAAGTATTTGAAGAAAAAGGGAAACATGCAAGAAGTGCGGTTGGCGTTAATGAATTACCAATAAATGCTGCCACAGAAATAGAAATGATTGTGGAAGTTTGAGATAAAGTGTATTTCCTTTAAGTTTTAGAGTTTTCTTTTTTCAACAAGTTCTTTCGGGAGCAAGTTGGGGAAGATTAAATTACATGTTTCGTTTGCTTTAGCAGAGAGCAAAGTAAGTCTAAACATTTGACTGTTTTAATCGAAAATTATTTGTTATAATATGGAACCGGAAATTAAATAACTTGGTAAAAGAATTATGAAAAAATTAACATTACTTTTATTTGTTTTTATTGCTTGCACAATTTCGGCACAGTTCAAAGGTGACGAAAGTAAACCGATTAATATCCAAGAGGGAATTTTAAGTGATAATCCGGTTTCATCAATTTTTAATTTTTTTAGCTCGAATGATTTCTCCATGAATCATTCTTTTAGTATGAGTTACTCTGCTATGGGAAATAACGGAATTGCGCTTGGAGTTTATACCAACAAAATCGGTTATAAATTTAGCGATAAATTAGATTTCCAAATGGAAACAAGTTTTGTTAATTTGCCTTACAGTACTTTGGGTGATTCTTTTAATAAATCTATAAATGGAATTTATATAGAAAGTGCGAGATTGAATTACCAACCTTCTGAAGATTTTAACATGAGTATTGAATTTTCCAATTCGCCCTTTAATTATTATAATAGATATAGATCTTACGGGCGAGGTTTTTATAGAGACAGATTTTTCCGTAATTAGTAATTTTTTTAATAGCAATTATTTATCCACAAAATAACTCGTCAAAAATTTAATTGATAGAAAACTAACATAGAAATTTTATATGTTAATTTTTTAGTGTCTCCTTTATCCATAGCTGCAGAAAAGTATCTTTAACAAAATAATTACCGTTAGAATTTTTTATAATTATTCCTTTTTCAAGAAGAGCATTAGTAGCAGTTTTTACTGAGCTTGGAGCATTAAGAGAATATTTTTTTATAAAGTTGCTTGAAGTAAATTGGTCAGTAATATCTTTTCTTGCAATTGCGGTTAGTAATTTCCATTGATAAAGTGAGAGTAAATTTTTTACTGTTAAATAATCAGATTCATGTTCAATAATAATATCTTCAATTGTTTTATTTACTAAATTGGTATCAATATTTTTTTTGTTTTCCCACAATCTGAAGCATAATTTTTGAATGGAAGTTATGTCATTTTTACAAATTTCTTGTATGTACTTAATAGTTTTCGATTTAATTTTTATATTAGATGTTTTAAAATGTTTTTTAATAAAATTTTTATATTCTTTTGTATCAATTTCTTCTAAGGATAATTCTTTATCAAAATTAAATGCAAGTTTATGCGAGTTAGAAGTAAAAATATACAAATATCCTTTAGTGATAATTTCTTTTTCTATAAAATCTTCTATTTTATTTCTTGTTCTTTTATCATCAATGTCAAAATTATCAAAGGCAAAAATAGTTTTCTCTTTTATCGCTTTATGCAAATTACTTAGCGAGAGATTCAAACTTTTGTCATTCGGTAAATCAATTTCATTATTAAAATTCAATGCTTTAGATGCGTTCTTGATAAATTGATCTAAAAAATTGGAGTAATCTAATACCTTTTTAAAGTCAATTAAGATTAAATTATTTTTGTTTTTTTTCTTTAATTTATAAAGAGTGCTAAGTAAGAAAGTGCTTTTGCCAATTCCTTTTTCTCCTTTGATAAAAGTGCTTTTATTCTTTTCAATAAAATTAAGCAGCAGATTTGTTTCGTTTTCTCTTCCGCAAAAGTATTTAGGCTTTATATAAGTATTAAGCAAAAAAGGATTATCGTTAAGCATAGTTTTTCTCCATAAATCTTTAGAATTAACTTATAAAAGTTTTTCGGTAATTCCAATTTTGAAGGTAAAAATCTGAGGCAGAATTTAGATTTTTGATATTGCCCGGTTTTGTTCAAATAACTTTTTACTTTTAACCAAGCCCAAAAGCGGACAAGTTTTTTAACTTAATCGTAGGGAGATAATTTTATTTTTTGTTCCAAGTAAAATATTCTTTTTTCTTTTTTGAACTTTTTACGTACTTCAAAAGGAAAATCAACTTCTTCTTTGCCTTCGACTTTCGTTAAAATATTTGAACCTCGTTTAATCTTTTTTACAATTTCAGGAGCAAATCTAAAGGTGACATCTTTTGTTAAAATTGCTTCTCTTATTAAGAAATATTCGCTGTTAGGATCAACTACAATTGATTTAATTAACTCGTTATCGTAAAGAGTTTTATCAACTTGAGTCTGTTCTGTGTATTCTCGCTTTGCTTTTAGAATTTTTACTTCTGCAGGAATTATATTAACTCTATCAAATTCCAAATTTAAAAAAGAAAGCAATTCTTTGGATGTAAAATACATTCTTCCTACCAGATCACCTTCTTCGCTTATTTTTTCACTTATACCGGAAATATCTTGAACAATATATTTTACTCCGTTTTCGTTTACTCTGTAAACTTCTCCCGGTCTTCCGTTTGTCCTTGGAGTAGGATAAGGATGAAAATTTCTTAATATTGCATTGCTCGGAGCTTGCTGCGAAAGTAAGTCAATGGTAAAAAAGATAAAAAATAATATAATCTTAAAAATTTTTGTCATAATAATAAACTATTTTGGCTTATAATTATGATTATCGAAAAAAAAGATAACTGTTTAAGATTTAATAAACTTGATTTGTTATTTTTCTTCTTTTATAAATTTCAAGGAAATGGAATTAACGCAATGCCTAGTGTTTTTATCCGTAAAACCTTCGCCGAAAAAAACATGCCCGAGATGAGCACCGCAATTGTTGCAGAGAATTTCTGTTCTTCTGCCATCAGCATCAATTTCTCTTTTTACTGCTCCCTCAATTTCATCATCAAAACTGGGCCATCCGCAGTGCGAATCAAATTTATCATCTGATTTATACAAAGGTGTATCGCATCTTTTACAGACATAAATACCTTTTTCTTTGTGGTTATAATATTTTCCGGTAAATGGTCGTTCGGTTCCTTTACGGAGTATTACTGCTGCTTCTTCCGAAGTTAATTTATTGTATTTCATTTTTTTATCTTGTGCAAAATTATTTGTAAAAAATAGTGAGAAAAATATAACTAAAATAAATTTCATTGTTAGTCCTTCAAATTGTTTTTATAGAATTTATTCATAAAAGAGTTCTAAATATTCTAAGTTACAAAAAGAAATTGAGTATTTTATATTTTTTATTTGACATTTATACAATAAATAATTTACTTTACTGGTCAAATGAAAAAGTTATTAAACATATTATCTAATTCTTTACAAAACTGGTTCTGGTGGAGTGTGCCCGGAATTGTGTAGTCAGTGAATTAGATAAACTTTATAAATTTAAGAAAACCCTTCAAAGTAAATTCGCTGCGAAGGGTTTTTTATTTTATAACATATAAAAACAAAAATGAAAATTTATGCTGACATTATTAAATATTAATTTTCCACAAAAAATGGTAATGCGATGAAAACTAAAATAATTAACGTTGATTATACATCTTACGAAATTTTAGATGAAAAAAAATTATTAAAATTAAAAATATTATCTCTAATTGTAGATAAGGAGTTGAGCTAAATGAATAATAATTACAAACAACCTGATCTTAACGGCAAGTTTGGAAAGTATGGCGGTAAGTTTGTCTCCGAGATTTTAATTCCCGCTTTGAATGAATTGGAACAAGCTTATAATAAACTAAAAAATAATAAAGTATTTAATTTCGAATTATCAGAACTTCAAAGAACTTATAACGGAAGACCGACTCCATTAACGTTTTCAAGAAGGTTGACGGAACATTATGGTAAAGGTAAAATTTATCTTAAACGAGAAGATCTATGTCATACTGGTGCTCACAAACTGAATAATGCTTTAGGACAAATTCTAATAGCATTACATCTCAATAAAAAAAGAGTTATTGCCGAAACCGGAGCAGGGCAGCATGGTGTTGCTACAGCTACTGTTTGTGCAAAATACGGACTTGATTGTTGCATTTACATGGGCGAAGAAGATATTGAAAGACAAAAACTAAATGTATTCAGAATGAAATTACTCGGGGCAAAAGTTATTTCTGTAAGTTCGGGAAGTAAAACTTTGAAAGATGCAACTAACGAAGCAATTAAAGATTGGATAGCTAATGTAAAAGATACACATTACATAATTGGTTCTGTTGTTGGTCCGCATCCTTATCCAATGATTGTAAAAGATTTTCAATCTGTGATTGGCAAGGAAGCAAAGGAGCAAATACTAAGAGCAGAAGGTAAATTACCGGATTACGTACTAGCTTGTATTGGTGGCGGTTCAAATGCTATCGGTATTTTTAATGATTTTATTGAAGATGAAAAAGTTAAATTGATTGGTGTGGAAGCTGCGGGATTTGGTCTTGATACAAACCAACATAGTGCAACTCTTACATTAGGACGAGAAGGAATATTTCAAGGAATGAAAACTTATCTGCTGCAAGATGAAAACGGACAAATATCTCCGGTGCATTCAATTAGTGCAGGATTGAATTATCCCGGCATTGGTCCGCAACATAGTTTTCTGAAAGATAAAAAAAGAGTCCAATATTATTCGGTTACAGATAAAGAGGCACTGCAAGCAGTAAAAAAAATATCTCTACTCGAAGGAATTTTACCTGCTCTTGAAACAGCTCATGCTTATGCTTATTTAGAAAAATTGATGCCGAAGACAAAAAAAAATGAAATAGTAATTGTTAATACAAGCGGCAGAGGCGAAAAAGATTTAAATACAATTATTAATAAATTAAACGGAGAATTTGAATGAGCAAAATTAAGAATAAAATTATTGACTTAAATAACAAAAATAAAAAAGCTTTAACTGTTTTTTTAACATCGGGTTTTCCTATTCCTAATAGTTTCGTTGAGCTTGTAATCAATGTTGCCGAAGCAGGTGCTGATATTATTGAAATAGGATTACCGTTTAGTGATTCTCTTGCTGATGGTCCTGTTATTCAAAAATCTTATGTACAATCATTAAGTAACAAAATAGACTTAGTGGAAACATTAAAATATATTTCACAAATTAAAAATAAAATTGATTTGCCAATTATCTTAATAGCTCCTGCAAATCTTATATTAAGTTACGGCAGAGATAATTTTTGTAATGCTGCATCAAGAGCTGGTTTAGATGGACTTATAATCCCGGATATTCCTCTTGAAGAGTATGAAGATTATTTTACCAAGAGTTTTAATATTTTCGATAAAATACTTTTAACAACACCAACTTCTTCAGAAGAAAGAATAAAATTAATTGATGAAAAAAGCAGCGGATTTCTTTATTATACAAGTGTAAATGGAACAACAGATACTGAGCAAAGTTTTGATGAAGAAGTTTTGAAAAATTTAGAACATACTTATGAAATAATTAAAAATAATAAAATGCAGATTGGATTTGATTTTTCAACTCCGGAGGAAATTAAAAAGTTCTTACCATTTTGTGATGGTGTAATTGTCGGAAGTGCAATAATAAAAACTCTCGAAACAGATGATGAAAAATTTACCAATACAATTAATTTAATAAAGAAATTAAAATCTGCTTGCAACATATGAGTAAAATATAATTTTATTTAAATTACTCTTATTCTTAATTCATTAAGTCATGATGTTAAACTTAGTGTTAAAAAATTTTGTAACTTTTATTTTTATAAGCAGTTGAAATTTGAGTAAATAATCTGTTGAAAAAAAATAACTCAAGATACAGTTTGTTAATTCTTATAATTTGGTTTCGCCCATTTTTAGAATAATATCAAACTCTTTTTTTGCTACAGGCATAACGGAAAGCCTGTTTCCGCGTTGTACTAATTTCATATTTTGTAATTTTCCGTTTTCTTTGATTTCTGCGAGAGTAACAATTTTATTAAATTTCTTAAGTAATTTTAGATCAACCATCATCCAAGTAGGTTTATCTTCTTTGCTTTTAGGATCAAAATGTTTTGCTTCGGGATCGAAAGCGGTAAAATCTGGATAACCTTCTTTTACAACTTCGCAAACCCCAACAACTGCAGTAGGATTAGCATTACTGTGATAAAACAAAACGTAATCACCTTTCTTCATATCGTCTCGCATAAAATTTCTTGCTTGATAATTTCTAACACCATCCCAGTAAGTCGTTTTGTTTTTGCTCTTTGCCAAATCATCGATAGAAAAAGCGTTTGGTTCTGACTTTACAAGCCAATATTTTTTTGCCATTTTAACTCCTATTATTTTAAATATTTTTTATACCAATTTTTTCTTTGTTCATCAACTTCTTTTTTATGCTCTCTTAAAAAATGATCACCGTTTTCAAATAAGATTAGTCTGTGTTCAATTTTATGTTCAATAAATCTATAAGATAAATCAATTGAATGATGCGGAGGAACTCTTTCATCATTTAATCCGTGCAGAAGTAAAGTAGGTGTAGCTTTTGAATAATTTTCAACTTGATTAATAATACTTCGTTTCAGACAAAATTTTTCATCGAAATTTTTATTTGTATGTTTTATAAGTTTTTTCATAAAGTTGCTTTCTTTCAAGTTGCAATCAAGGTTCGAAATTCCTCCGGTTGTAATTGCAACTTTGAAATTATGATTTTTTGTTAAGGCAAGATAAGTCATCATTCCACCTCTGCTCCAGCCTTCAATTCCCCACGAGTTTGTATCGGCAAACTCTAACTCATCTGCAAGAGGAATTAAATTCAGAACATCATTTACATCATCTGCTCCAAACTTATCGGTTCCTTCGCTTCCCGCATTGCCTCTATATTGACTTGCAAAAACAACGTAACCCCAACTTGCAAGTTGTCCAAGTATTCCTTGAGCATAAAAGTCATCGAGTGAACCTGCATTACCAAAACCACCTCTGCACCAAATAACGCAAGGATACTTTTCTTTTGGTTCTTTAGGATAAGCACAAAATCCGTTTACTTTCAATCCATCGGAAATGTATGACATTTTTTCTACAACCGAATTTTCAACGGCGGAATTTCCCCAACCACTTTTAAGAATTTTTTTCTGAATTGATGTAAGGTTGAGATTTTTTTTGTTTTCTATCATTATCTAATTAATTTTAACTACAATTTAAGTAAATTGTTTGTTGATAAAAATTATCAATATATAACATAGTGGTAAAAATATGACAAAAAAGAAAAAAAATCAGAATAAAAAAACTAAAAGTAATTTATTCAAAAATATCACTCTTGTGGTTATTGCAGCTTTTATAATTTTAATGCTTTCTGATTTATTCTTCAACGAAAAGAAGATTAATACAATTCCCGGAAGCAGACAGACAGCAGTTTATAAATTCACTAAAGAGGGTGAACTTACATTCAGAACTTCGGATGATAAGTTTATCACAAGTCTTGATATTGAACTAGCTGAAAATGACCAAGAAAGAGCTCAAGGTTTAATGTATAGAACAGAGATGAAAAAAAATCAAGGAATGTTATTTATTTTTCCTTATGAAGAGATACAATCATTCTATATGAAAAATACAATTCTTTCGTTGGATATGATTTTTATTAACTCTGAACTGGAGATTGTAACAATTCGTAAGAATACTGAACCCTATTCTTTAGATACTCAAATATCGGATAAACCCGCACAATATGTTTTGGAAACTAATGCAGGTTACACAGATAAAAATAAAATTAAAGTTGGTGATAGAGTTGTGTTCAGAAAGATAAATTAATTTTTGGTTTATGATTTTAACAAAAAAAAATATTTCTGAAATAAACAGCGATAAATTACTCGAAGAGAGCCTTACAAAAAATCAATTAAGTGAAATTCTTATTGTAGTTCCCACGAACAGAAAATTGCGGGATTTAAAGAAGAGTATTCTTAACAAGTTTGTTGATGAGCCAATATCTAAACTTAACATAGAAACTATAACTACATTATCAACTAACCTTTTGAAAGAACACAAACCTTTTTTGCCTTTAAGCGAAGCTGCTTCTACGATTTTGATAAAAGAAAGTTGCGAAGAATTAGAGCTAAAATATTTTTCTGTTTACAATAGAAAAATTCCTTTTGGAACTCTGGATAAAATAAAAAATGTAATTTCTGAATATAAAAAACATGCAATTACTCCTGCCATTCTCAGGAATGAAGCAGAAAAAATAACTGGAAGTGAGAAAGTAAAGGCTTTGGATATTGCAAAGATTTATACACAGTTTCAAGAAAAATGTTTGAGCAAAAGGGTTTTTGATATCGGTGATATTTATTCGGAATTATTAAAAATTGATTATACGGAGTTTTATAAAAATTTTAATAAACTTTTTGGAAAATGCAAGAAAGTTGCACTTGATAAATTTGATGAATTTACAAACTCGGAAATAGAAATAATTTCTAAAGTCTCTGATGTAGTTGAAAATAATTTGTTCATAAACTTTGACTATTACATAACTAATAAAAGTTTATTTTCCCATTTAGATAATACTTATGAAATTTTAGCAAAAAACGGATTTGTTAAAGTTAAAGATATTTCGCCTCTTGAAAAAAATGATTTTTTAAATAATACCAAGAAAAATTTATTCGAAGACAAAATCATTAAGGCAAATAATAAGTTTCAAGATAAAATATATAAGATTAAAGTAAGTAATAGAATTGAAGAAATTGAATTTATCGCAAGAGACATTAAAACAAAAATAATAGAAGAAAAGATTGTGCCTTACAGAATTTGTATCGCTTTTAATGTAATCGGGAACTATTCGAATATTGTGAGAGATATTTTTGCTAAATATGGAATCCCTTATAATTTAACAGATCGTATTCAACTAAAAACTTCTCCACCTGTTATTGCAGCAATTAGTCTATTGGAATTGGTAGAAAATGATTTTTACTTTAATGATTTAATAAATGTTTTTACCAACGGTTTTTTCAAATTCAAAAATATTGATTTAAATAATATTATTCTTATTGCTAATAAATTAAAGATAACGAGCGGATTAGAAAATTGGTTTGCTTCAATTGAAGATGCCTTGAAACTGTTGGAATATAATACCGAAGATCTAAATATAAGCAAAGCCAAGTTAAAACAAAGCTATATTAAAGCTAAAGATGATATTGAAACTTTACATAAACTTTTGAAACCTCTAAAAGGTAGAAAAAACAAAGCTGAATTTTTAACTGCATTCAAGAATGTTCTTTTGGAAGTTGAGTTTCCACAAAAATTGGTTGAAGATTCCGGAGGAAATGAAGAAGAATTTATTAAAGCAGTAACTTTATTTTTTGATACACTCGAAGAAGTCTTAGTCTTAATTACGCAAGATGATGAAACTGCCGAGTATCCGCTACATTTCTATATTGAACAAATAAGGGTCTTTTCTAATTGGGCAAGATTTAATGTTAAAGAAAAATCTGATGAAGGAATTTTAATTACAAGTATAAATGAAATAAGAGGATTGAAATTCGATTACTTGTATCTTGGTGGAATGTGCGATGGAGATATTCCTACAAAGTATTCTCCTGAAATCTTTTTTTCTGGTTCATTCAAAAAGAAAGAAAGAATTCATCAAGCCGAAGAAAGATATTTGTTTTATCAGGCGTTATCTGTTTGGCAGAAACAACTTTATCTGGTTTTGCCACAAAAGAATGGTAGTGCTGATTTGGTGGAATCAACCTTTGTGAAAGACCTGAATAAATTATTTTTGTTTACGGAAATTGAATATAAAAAAAATAATATTATCCTTTGTAAGGAAGAATTATTGATTGCAGCCGGAAATCAAAATATCAACGGAGTTAATGAAGGTGCTGTTAAACAATATTTATCTAAGCTTTCAACTGCAAAAGAAGTAAGTAAGATTAGGATTAATGAACCGTTTTCAGAGAATGTCTATAATGGTTTTCTTTCAGGGGAAGATATAAAAGTATATTTAGAGGAGTACGTTGAGCAACAAATATCAATATCGCAGTTAGAATCTTTTGCAAAATGTCCGTTTGAATATTTTACAAAGAGAATATTAAAGATTGAATCACTTGGTGAACCGAACGAAGAAGCTGCACCAATTGAACTGGGAAATGTTTTGCATTCAATACTTCACGATTTTTATCAGAAAATTTCAGATGAAAATATCGAACTGAAAAACACAGACTCAAAAAAAAATGCTGTATTAAAAGAAATACTTTTTGATATTGCTAATGAAAAAATTGATAAACTAAATCTAAAATCACCTCTTGCTTTTTTTGAAAAAGAAAAAATACTCGGAATAAACGGAATTAAAGAAAATTCTATTCTGTATCAATTCTTATTAAACGAAACAAATAAGCAATCTGAATTTGAACCTATACTTTTTGAAGTCCCATTCGGACAATTTGAAAATATTAATTCTGTAACCGTTAAGATAAGTAACTTTAAATTGAGAGGTAAAATTGATAGAATTGATTTAAACTATAATGATAAAAGTTTTAATATTATTGATTATAAGCTTAAAGGTAAAAAGCCTACTAGTAAAGAATTGCACGAAGGACTTTCTTTACAGCTTCCTGTTTATATGATAGCAGGTAGAGAAATATTACAGGATACATACAAATATGACTATAACGGAAATTTAATGATTATTTATTCCTTAGATTATAAAAAAGATAATTTTGGCGAAAAAGTCTTTAAAGTTTCATCAAAAAGAAAATTAGGAAAGGATGAAATTATGTTGCAGAACAAAATTATAATGGAAAACGCTGAAAAAAAAATCTCGGAATATTATGAAGCAATAAAAAACGGTAGATTCAATCTTTCCAAATTAGATGATAGAGAAACTAAAGTATGTAACTATTGTGATTACCAATCCCTTTGCCGAATGAAAGAAATTTTTTGAAACTTAATTTCATATTATATCCTCTCAAACTTTTATTACGAATGAAACAAAACAATCTTTTTTAACTTTCTATTTTTTAAACTTTGCTTATTAAAATTGAGATTCTATAAAGTTAATTCTAAAACTGGAAAGTCTGAGCTACGGAATGGGATTGCTGAACTAAGTTAGCAAAAGCATAATTTTCATTTATCATATCTCAGATGTTATTGCAAAGGAAATGAAGCAGTTTACAAAGATTGTGTTTTATCTCACATACACTAATTTTCTTAGCTCAAAATTTAAATAGTTGCTTAACATAATGTAATTACTTCCGAAAATATGTTAAGTCTAATAAAAAAATAATAGGAAGGAAAAATGGGATACATTAAGCACTTACTATTTATTACAATCCTTTTAACTAATTTAACTATAGCACAGCAGTGGCAAAATGTAGGTGATCAGGGATTCTCTGACAGCAAAGTAGAGGCTCTTTCCTTTGCAATTGCTAATGATGGAACACCTTATGTTGCTTATCAAGATGAACAACATTCTAACAAAGCCACGGTAATGAAATATGATGGAAGTAGTTGGGCAATCGTAGGCAATTCGGGGTTCTCTGAAGGGGAGATGGCTTTTTCTTCAATTGCAGTAGCTAAAAATGGAACACCTTATGTTGCTTATCAGGATGTAGAAAATAACTATAAAGCCACAGTAATGAAATATAATGGAAGTAATTGGGAACCCGTAGGTAATTTGGGCTTTTCTAACGGATATATGTCTTTTACTTCCCTTGTAATAGCTGAAAGTGGAACACCTTATGTTGCTTATCAAGATGGAGGGCATTCCTATAGAGCGACAGTAAAAAAATATAACGGAAGCAGTTGGGAAAATGTAGGTGAAGCGGGATTTTCTGCGGGGAATGTATATTCCCTTTCGTTAGCAATAGACAAAAACGAAACACCTTATGTTGCTTATAGAGATCAAGGAAATTCTAATAAAGCTACTGTAATGAAATATGACGGAAGCGATTGGGTAAATGTAGGTAACGCAGGGTTTTCTGTAAAAGATGTAAACAACACTTCAATTGCAATAGATAAAAACGGAATACCTTATGTTGCTTATAAAGATGCTGGACATTCCTATGGAGCCACAGTAAAGAAATATAACGGAAGCAGTTGGGAAGACGTAGGTGAAGCAGGATTTTCTAGCGGAAAAGTAGCTTTTACTTCCCTTGCAATAGACAGTAGCGGAGCACCCTATGTTGCTTATAGAGATATTGCAAATTCAGATAAAGCCACAGTAATGAAATATGACGGAAGCGATTGGGTAAATGTAGGTCAAGCGGGATTCTCTGCTGGAGATGCATACTACACTTCCCTTGCAATAGCTAATGATGGCACTCCTTGTGTTGCTTATCAAGATTATGGAAATGGCAAAAAAGCCACGGTAATGAGTTTTGGTACAAACCCTCTTCCAGTTGAGTTAACTACTTTCAATGCTGTGATAAATAACAAATTAAAACACATTGAACTTAACTGGCAGACAGCTACAGAAGTTAACAATTACGGTTTTGAAGTTGAACGTATTGCACAA
>PDWI01007038.1_pt1 | contig 13867 bp, 10 predicted proteins | sample 1430891 | NCBI WGS metagenome assembly PDWI01 (sample SAMN01162508, study PRJNA174530) | Oral metagenome, whole genome shotgun sequencing project. | biome: Marine environment; feature: Marine mammal; material: Swab sample of the gingival sulcus; isolation source: swab sample of gingival sulcus...
GCCGTTTTAGTAATAATGGTGCTAACGCCCTGCCCTATTTTGTCTATCGAGAGTTCTGATGATAAGGCAATTTCATCAATGTGGTTAAAAATTTGCATAGCGGTATGATAGCGTTTTACACTATAATTTTCCACAGTCTATTTAAATTAATGCCTCACTTAAATATACAGTGGAATACCGATAGCTTACTTTACTATCACTAAGGGCTTTCTAAAAATAGTGCAGTTTGGACGAAAATTGCCATGGTCAAAACGGAGTTTACATCAAGTAAATGAGTATTTAGCAACGGTGATTTTTGCTCAAAATGTGCATTTTTAGGAAGTCCGACTTCAAATACCGATAGCTTAATATTAGACAATAAAAAACTCGGATTGCAATACAACCCGAGTTTTTTTATTGGTACAAAATGGAGAATATTTATACCATAGAAACTTGTGCAACCAGCATACCCAATGCAAGTACAGCAAGCATACCAAGTAACGGCATCACAAATTTCAACCACTTATCAAACGTGATATGTGACATTGACAAGGCAACCAAAATCAAACCAGTTGGTGTAATGAATGCCATTAAACCTAAACCATATTGGTAAGCGTTGACAATGGTGTCACGAGGCAAGCCAACAGTATCGGCAAGTGGTGCCATAATTGGCATAGACAATACTGCTAAGCCAGATGATGATGGGATAAAGAAGCCCAATACAATAAAGATTAACATCATCACAATAATGAATAAGACAGGGTTCATACCGTCCACTAATTGTGTGGCGTTATATAAAATCGTATCAGAAACTAAACCTTCGTCAAGTAAGAAGTTCACTGCACGGGCAAGCCCTAAAATCAAGGCAACACCGACCAAATCAGCCGCACCCGAAATAAAGCTACCCACAGTTTCTTTTTCATCTAAATCAGTAAAGAAAATCGTGATAACCATAATTAAGAAAGCAGAGACCAAGAACAAAGCTGACATTTCTTCAAACCACCAGCCAGCACTAATCACACCCCACATCATGACACCAAAAGTTGCCATAAAGATAGCCAAGGTCAATGCACGTGCAGCAGTGAAATCTGGCACCGTGTCGTCTTGGTTTTTCATCAAAGCATCATGGATTTCTTTGCGTTGTTCATAGATTAATGAAGTGGCAGGGTCACGTTTCACTTTTGAGGCATAACGAAGTAAGTAAGCCAAGACAATCAACGTACCGATTACCAAACCAACGACACGGAAAGTCATACCCTCGGCAGGTGTTGTTCCTGCTGCTGATGAAGCAATACCAGTCGCAAAAACGTTAATAGTCGAGAACATTGTACCAATACAAGACCCCAAATAAATTGCCGCAATACCAACCAAGGCATCATAACCTGCGACTAAGAATATTGGAATAATAATCGGATACAACGCAATGGTTTCCTCTGCCATACCATAAGTGGTACCACCCGCTGAAATCAAACAAGTGACGAGAATAACCAGAATAAATTCATTACCCTGTGTTTTACGAGACAGTGCCGCAAAGCCTGCGTTAATCGCCCCACTGGTATTCAATACACCGATGATACCACCCAGAATTAATACAAATAAGGCAATATCTTTGGTTTCATAAAAACCCTTAATTGGCGACGTAACAAAATCATAGAATGACGTTGGATTCGCAGGTAATGACTCATAAGTATTTGGAATAGCGATAGGTTTGTAAATACTTTCATTGGTAAATTGTTCTAAATCAATTTTGACACCCAACGTTTCCAGCGTTTCTTGAGTACCAGGCATTGTTTGTGTATCGCCTTTGGGAGCTGTGATAACGAAAGCCTTATCATCACCACTATAAGATAATTTTGCGTATTTACCCGACGGTAAAATATAAGTTAAAGCTGCTGCTAAAAGAAGAACAACAAAGAGAACAGTATATGCGGTTGGAAACTGCCACCGTTTTTTCGGTGTTTGCGTTGCAGTAGTCATAAAAACCTCCAAAATGTATATATCAAAAAAATCACTTTATCTTTTCAATATTACCTCAAAACAAACTAAAATGAACAGATAAAGTGCCTCACCCTCAATATCTTACAATCAATCTATTTTTATTTGTGTCCATTATATCGTAATTATTACCACAATGTGAACCCCAATTCATCATTTTTTGTAAATTTTAGTTTACACTTAGACAGTGGGGTGTACTGACCGTACGGTATAAGTTTTTAAAACTAGCGTGTAGGAGTGATAAACAGCTATCTGCGTTTAGATTAGCCTGCTAGCATATATTTTATTATCAGACTTTATTTTTGCCATAAATATAATATAATCAACTACAATTATTAAATAATAATTAACCCCTTAGGAGCATATAAATGAAATCTGATTTTGTTGGCCGATTGGTTTATGATAAACCACAGTTTTATTCTCACGAAGTCTTAGCCAATTTAGAAGAAATTGCTGCAAATACTAACAACACTAGGCAATACAATACAAAAGCAGTAGATTCTATACTGACATCAATTAGTGGTACGAGTAAAAATATTGTCCAAGCCATAGAAGAAAATACACAAACGCAATTATTATCCAGCAAAATTCAGGCAGAAGAAGCACGTAATGGTTTTTCCCAATTAAGCTATAATTTAATGGATATTGAATTCGGTCTGAGTAATTTACAGGAAAGTAACAAAGCAGAATTCAGAGCGCTATCACACAATATTGATTATGCAATCCAAGAAGCTGCTGATCAAACACAAAGCGAAATTCAAGAACAAGGGGATCAAATTACCAGTGAAATTCGTGAACAAAGTTATGGAATAAGACAAGAAATTAGAGATTTATCTTGGGAAGTAAGCAGTCATTTAAGAACCATTGATTTTTCGATTATGAACATGAGTGACAGGCTATCAAAAAAACTAGATTCTGTCCAAGACCTGCTGAAAGAAACCAACAGTGTACTCTCTGATATTTCCAATAAAGCGGATATCACAAATGGTCATTTATCGCATATCGCTTCTTTAATCACTAAAAAAAGGGAAACCGAAGCAAAGGAATTAGTTGACCACAGTCACGCTAATTTACATATGAAAGATTATGATAAAGCACTTGAATTAAGCCATCAAGCAATTGACGTTTCTAACGCTTCATCCATTATTATTTTAGCATCACATATTATTATCTTATCAACCTTTAAGGATAAGTATAAACAAGAAATGTTAGATTATTATAATAAATTAATTAACTTAATCGACTACCGTTTAGCTCGTACTGCCTCTATAACCAATTTAACCCAGAGAGAAGAATACGAACAAGAAATTATCGATATCTTTTTCATACTACATTATCATTTGGGCGAGGTCCTCGATGAGGCATTTATTAATAGTTGCCAACGTTTGTATGTCGTATTAACAGCTAAAATGATAAAGTTTAGTCAATTATTAAAAGAAGGTCTATTCAGTCACTACACCTTGGTTTCACGTCCCAACCCTTTACGAGAGATATTCTTTTCTGCTGCGTTCTATTTTGCTATTAAACCAGAGCAAAGAGAAGTTCTCTTAACGGATTATGAGAAATACACTGGAAGCATTTCTGATGATATAGGTTTAACGAATTTAGTCTTATATATTAAAGCGTTATTACAAAGCAAGGTCATTATTAGAAATGAACTATTATTTGCTGCCTGTCAGCTACTATATGAAAAAGGATTATTAGATATTTTACTAATGGACTTTCTTGTTAAAGACTGCAAGGGAGAAACGCAATACAGCCAGAATGTCATTAATTTATTTATTAGTTTTCAGCCACAGGAAAATTATGAAGTGAAAGAACATACCTGTTTTTTATTAAGCAAATATTTAGAGGTTATCAATAATGGCAAGTAATGATAAATTTTATCAAAAATTACATCAAGCCCAAATCAATTTTGAGCAAGATGTAAAAGCATACATCGATAAGTATGATGCACACTCTACGGAATTAAAAAACAAAGAAAAAGAGATAATCACGCATCATAATCTATTTGATAAAGACTATCCATTATCTGTTTTGCAGCCTGAACAATCTCCCGAGACCTTAAAACCGTTAGAACTAGGCAGAGTCTATGTAGGAAAAGTCACAGAAAAGCGTAGTGATGAATGTGAAGTAGCAATTTGTGATCATCAAGTAACGTTATATAAATTTGACAACCCCTATCATCACGAAACCCAAATAGGCGATATCACTCCTGTAAGAATTGATACTAAATATAAGACTTCTTGTAACCGAAAAAATATCAGTGATATTGAAAATGCCGATGCCTTAGCTGATCATTTTTTACCTGCTGATGCTAAGAAGGAATATTTTCAATCCACTTATTATGATTCCTTTGTTAGAAATTTACAAAGAAGAGCTGGGTATTTACATTTTTCCAATATTAATTTGCAATCCTCTTCCTCTGACAAAAAGTTGCAATTAAGTGACATACTTAAAATGTGTGATGAGACTAAAACTGACGTACTTCAATTAGCACTGAAAAACTCAGTCGCTACGTATGAGAAAGAAAACACCAATCAAATAAACACAATAAATACTCAGCGAGAACAAGCATTAGCAAAAATTCAATCTGAAATAGAGGCAATCAAAAAAGAACAAGAAGTTCTGTCCAACCAAGCTAATATTTCTCAAAAAAAATCGAAAAAAAATGTATTAGGTGTTGCATCTGGTATCGTTTTATTTGGTCTTCTTATTGCTATGTTTTTCACAGAAGCATCTTCTTTATTCGACCGCTTTTCTGAACCCGGCAGCATTATTGATTATATTATGGAAGGGGCAATTATAGGCAATATTATTGATATCATATCCGTCATCATCACAGTTTTTATTTTTATTTTTATAACAGCCTTTCTTTATACCCTCATTAGCGACCGTAATCAAAAAAGATTAGATAAAATTAAAGAAAAAGCCAACCAAAAATTATCAAATTGTCATCGTGAATTAGCAGATAAAGAAAAAGAGTATGACGAGGTTGATAAGCATCATAAGTCAATGACAAGAGAAATAGAAACTAAAAATAAAAAGAAACTTGACTCAGATATGATTATGCTGAATTTAATTAAAAAAGATTTTCAGCTAATAGCAGAGAGCTTGCCAATTGTTTCTAAGGCTTTTGTTGAACATGCCGATAACGATACTGAACAGCAGTCTCACACCATACAAGAACGCTGTATGAATGATTACCAAGAGTTGGTTGATAAGTATTTTCTCGGATTGCCTGCGGAATATACCAGTAAAGCATTAAAAAAATTGATACAAGGAAAATTTCCTTATACCCTAATCTTTAATGATGGTGTCCAAAATCACATCACCCAACAAAAAGAAGAAATACTTAGAATATCTAAAAAAATTAATAAGATTTGCGACGTTGAATTTCCTATACCTGATACAAAAAAATAATAAAAAATATAATGTATTTCAAGCTATCGGTATGATATTCCCCTCTTCGGGCAAGAGGGGTTAGGGGAAAGAACCAGACTATCGGTGTTTCAAGTTATTCGGTTTACTACGTAATTGGCAAACAATATTAGTATATTCCTTTCGATAAAGTTAGGGGGCACAACCAATTAACTCTTATACTTTTTCATATAAACCAAAATCAAAGAAATCGCCGCAGGGGTTACACCTGATATACGGCTTGCTTGCCCGATAGTTTCTGGGCGAATTTTTGCCAATTTTTCGGTAACTTCCGCCGACAGTCCTTTTACTGTATGGTAGTCGAAATTATCAGGAATTTTCTTTTCTTCGTTGCGTTTGTGTTTATCAATTTCATCTTGTTGGCGTTTGAGATAACCTTCGTATTTGATTTCGATTTCTAATTGATTCTTCACGACATCTGGGATATCACTGCTGATTGCTTCGATTTTTTCTAGTTCGCTGTATGGCACTTCTGGACGCTTCAATAAATCGTAGGCATTGGCTTCTCTACCGATAGTGATATTGATGTCATCGCTAATCATTTCGGGTTGCACCCACGTTGAACGTAGCTGTGCTTTGCTTTTTTCTAGCTGTTCCATTTTTTCAGAGAATAGGCGATAACGCTCATCGCTAACCAATCCTAGTTTTCTCGCTGTTTCAGTCAGTCGTTGGTCGGCATTGTCTTCACGCAGTAACAAGCGATATTCGGCACGGCTGGTGAACATTCGATATGGCTCTTTGGTGCCTTGCGTGATTAAATCATCAACCATTACACCGATGTAGGCAGTATCACGTGTTGGGAACCAGCTTGGTTGTTCACGTACTTTCAGCACGGCATTAATTCCTGCCAAAAGCCCCTGTGCCGCCGCTTCTTCGTAACCTGTTGTACCATTGATTTGTCCTGCAAAAAAGAGATTTTCAATCGATTTTGTTTCCAAGCTATTTTGCAAATCCTGTGGGTCAAAAAAGTCATATTCAATCGCATAGCCTGGGCGAGTAATAATGGCATTTTCCAAACCCTTCATACTGCGTACATAATTGATTTGCGTTTCAAAAGAAAGACTGGTTGAAATACCATTTGGATAAACTTCGCTTGATGTCAGGCTTTCTGGCTCTAAAAAAACTTGATGCGAGGTTTTATCGGCAAAACGCATAATTTTATCTTCAATAGACGGACAATAACGTGGTCCAACACCGTCAATGACGCCTGTGTACATCGGTGATTCATCTAAGCCATTGCGAATAATGTCGTGCGTTTTTTCATTGGTATGCGTAATCCAACACGATATTTGCTGTGGTTGGTCGGCATGCGAACCGATAAAGGAAAAAACAGGGCGAGGTGTATCACCTGGTTGCTCTTGGCATTGACTGAAATCAATGCTTTTTGCATCAATTCTTGGCGGTGTGCCAGTTTTTAATCGCTCGACTTTGAACGGTAAATCTCGTAGGCGTTCTGCTAGTTTTACCGATGCACCATCGCCTGCACGGCCGCCTTGGTAATTATTCAACCCGACGTGAATTTTTCCACCCAAAAACGTTCCTGCTGTCAAAATCACGGTTTTTCCCATAAAGCGAACTTTATGTTGTGTATCAACACCGATAACCCGATGATTTTCGATGACTAAATCGCTCGCCATTGATTGGAAAATCGTCAAATTTTCTTGTTTATCTAGCATTTGCCGAATGGCGACTCGGTAAAGGTTTCTATCGGCTTGGGCTCGGGTAGCACGCACCGCTGGCCCTTTTCTCGAATTGAGTGTTCTAAATTGAATACCGCCACGATCAGCGGCACGTGCCATGAGTCCGTCCATAGCGTCAATTTCTCTGACCAAATGCCCTTTACCAATGCCACCGATGGCAGGGTTACAGCTCATCATACCGATGGTTTCAATATTCTGGGTTAGCAGTAACGTTTTCGCCCCCATTCGAGCTGCCGCCGCAGCTGCTTCTGTACCCGAATGTCCGCCACCAACAACAATTACATCAAAATTTTCAGGGTATTTCATTTAAGCACCTGTCGCAAGAGAATTAAATAAATTAACAATTAAATTGGTAAACGTATTGCCTAAAAAAGATAAGGCAAATAAAAAGATAATTGGTGAAAAATCCAAACCACCAAAGGACGGAATAACACGTCGTATCGGTCTTAGCATCGGCTCAAACAACTGATACAGCAAGGCGTTAATACGTTGCAAAGCAGGAATTTGTATCCAAGAACCAATAACAAATAAAAACATGCCGTACTGTAAAAACATAATCCACGTGTCGACCAAATAAATCACACTAATTAATAAAGTATACAATAAACTGGCTTTTGAAAAGGCAAGCAACACGAAAACCCCGACTAAAAATGCCACAATAATTGCCGCAATTTTTTTAGCAGGTTGCCAAGGAATTAATTGCTTTATCGGTAATACCAACGGATTCGTTATTTTGCGAATCGTGTTCACAGGCTCGATAAAACCGTTTATTTTGGATAGTTCAAAATGAAAACGGAGGATAAATAATAGTTGTACCAGTATTAGTAAAATTTTAATCATATTCATTTAATTTGTTCTCTAATTCATTTAATTTTGTTTATTCTATTCAAGGTAATAATCATCTTGCACAGCCTTATCTATGTACCATCTATTATGGTGGCAAAATCGGCTTTTTCAAATACTTATATTCGCTGAAATGTTATCTTTTATTTCCCTATCTGCTTTAATCTCTTTGACCAAAAATCGCTGTACCAACACGAACAATCGTTGCCCCACAACCGATAGCTGATTCCAAATCATCACTCATTCCCATTGATAAGGTATCTAACTCTAACCCATCATCATTGAGATGTTGTAATAATGCCTGCATTCGCGAAAAGGTTTTTATTTCATCCGCTTTATTCTGTTTTGGGGACGGGATGCACATTAGTCCTCGTAATTTTATATTTGGCAATGCATTAATGGTTTTTGCCAATACCGATAGCCTGTCAGCATCAGGTAAAAAACCTGATTTGGTGCCCTCTTCATCAATATTAATTTGTAAACAAATATTAATTGAAGGTAGAGTTTCTGGGCGTTGATTGGACAAACGAGTAGCAATTTTTAAGCTATCCACACTATGCACCCAGGCAAAATTTTCGGCAATTTTTCTGGTTTTATTACTTTGAATACTACCAATATAGTGCCAAATAATTGGATAATCTACTAATAAGGCCTGTTTTTCCAATGCTTCGCTTAAATAATTTTCACCAAAATGTTGTTGCCCCAGCTGATACGCTAACTCAATGCTTTTAGCGGGGTGTTTTTTACTCACCGCCAATAAAGAAACCGTTTCAGATGATCTGTTCACCAGCTCACAAGCAGACTGAATTTGTTGTTTAACAGCATTTAATGTCGTTTCTATCATTTTTTTAACTTTTTAGTTGTTTCCAGATGAGATTTTTCCTCAAATAAAGTATTATAAACCCTATAAACCTAATTACTAAATAATAAAGGAATATTTATGAAACTTGATGAACTACTAAAATTTTCTGTCCAACAAGGTGCATCAGATTTACATATCAGCGCAGGGCTACCACCAATGATTCGTGTCGATGGTGATGTGAGAAAAATTAATGTACCGAGTTTAGATGCTAATGCAGTCCGTGACCTAGTTTATTCTAATATGAATGATGAACAAATTCGTGGATTTGAGGATATTTGGGAAGCCGATTTCTCCATTACCTTATCTGGTGTTGCTCGTTTTCGTGTGAATGTTTTTAACCAAGACCGTGGTATATCTGCTGTTTTTCGTACCATCCCTGATAAAATCCTCACCTTAGATGATTTGAAATGTCCTGATAGTTTTAAGGATATCATCAATGTTCCACGTGGTTTAGTTGTCGTTACAGGACCAACAGGTTCTGGTAAATCAACGACACTAGCAGCAATGATAAATTACCTCAATGAAACCAAAAATGAACATATCTTAACCATTGAAGACCCCATTGAATTTTTGCACCAATCAAAAAAATGTTTGATTAACCAACGTGAAGTGCATCGTGATACCAAGTCATTTGCTAATGCACTGCGTTCCGCGCTACGTGAAGACCCTGATATTATTCTGGTTGGGGAAATGCGTGATTTGGAAACGATTCGCTTAGCACTGACTGCGGCAGAAACGGGACATTTGGTTTTCGGCACATTGCACACCTCATCAGCGGCAAAAACCATTGACCGTATTATTGACGTATTCCCAGGGGATGAAAAAGCACTCGTTCGTTCAATGTTATCAGAATCTCTACGTGCAGTTATTGCTCAAACACTACTGAAAAAAATTGGCGGTGGACGAACGGCTGCTTGGGAGATCATGATTGGTACTTCAGCAATTAAAAACTTAATTCGTGAAGATAAAGTAGCACAGATGTATTCAGCCATTCAAACAGGTCGTGCTCATGGCATGCAGACCCTTGACCAACACCTCAAAGAATTAGTAAATAAAGGCGTGGTTGATTATGAGCAGGCCCTAGCAAAAGTTAATGACAAGTCTGATTTTTAATCGCATCACAATTTAATCGGAGAATACCTTAATGACACAAGGAAAAATTACCAAAGCGGTTTTGCACCCTGATAAACTTTTAGGAAAGTTGGCAGTTCTACTAGAAAAACAAAAAGGATCTGACATCATCATTAACGCTCGTGCACGTCCTGCGCTAAAAATTAATGGAAAGGTAATTTATGTAGGCAATCAGGAGCTAACCACAGAGCAGACTGAGGATATTGCTAGAAATTTATTAACAGATAAGCAATGGGAGCAGTTTGAAACGACTAACGAGATGAATTTAATGACTGAGTCGGATGTTGCTTATTTCCGTACCAATATCTTTCGCCAACGGGGAGAAGTTGGCTTAGTCCTACGTCTAATACCATTAAAAATCCCTACCTTAGATGAACTACAGCTACCCGAATTATTAAAAACATTGGCAATGAAAAAACGTGGATTAGTACTGTTTTCTGGGGCAACAGGCGTAGGTAAATCCACCTCACTAGCGGCAATGATAGATCACCGAAATGCAAACAGTGCTGATCATATTATTACTGTTGAAGATCCAATTGAATTTATCCATCGCAACAAAAAATCAATTATCACACAGCGTGAGGTTGGTATTGATACTGACTCCTATTCAGCAGCAATGAAATCTGCATTGCGTCAAGCACCTGATGTGGTATTGGTAGGGGAAATTCGTGACAGAGAGGTCATGGAACAAGCACTCACCTTTGCTGAAACAGGGCATATGGTTTTTGCCACTGTACACGCCACGACGGCTAAACTGACATTAGAACGTATTGTCAATATGTTCCCTCATGAACGTCGTGACCAGTTAATGCTAGATTTATCTCACAACTTAGAAGCCATTATCACACAGCGTTTAATGATGCACGCTAATGGAAACACACGTATTGCAGCATTAGAGATGATGAATAATACACCGCACATTCAGTCACTGATTCGTGATTCACGTTTCGAGGATTTAAGTGATGCAATGTCCCGATCAACCCTTCGTGAAGGGGTTATTACTATCGATAACTATATTTTTGACTTATATGAGCAAGGTCAAGTTACTTACGAAGAGGCATTACTCTATGTCGATTCTCCCAATAACTTTACCATACGTTTACGTTCAGATTCAAAACGTGAATTACCAGAGAAACTCAAAACCCAAACGAATGAAGATTGGAAATTAGAAAAAACAGCAAGTGAAGAGATAAAAAGCACTATCTATGGTAATTTCTCTCGGTAATTTCCCTTAGTCATAAAAAACAGCCAGTAACAATAAAAAAACCATAAAAAAGCAAGCTAATCAGCTTGCTTTTTTATTTACCTCAATAAATTAGGTAATATTTAATCTTCTTGTTCAGGAATAACCACTGATAGCACATCACAATTGGCATTATTCAGTACTGCCGTCGCTGTATTGCCTAATAATGTATTGAGCAACCCTGTTTTTTTATGTAAACCGATAATAATTAAATCAACATGATGTTCATCGGCATAATCAGCAATACCGCCAGCTGTGGATAATGCTGGAACAACTTCTACTTCATCGGCATTAAGTTCATTATCTTGAATAAAAATTTTCAATGATTGAGCATTTTCTTCAAGATTTTCTTTTTCATCTGCATAATTAAATAATGGCATAATCTCATAACCACCAGCAATAATATTATCCAATACAACATGGATAACCGATAGTCTGGCTGTTGGGTTAGCCTTTAATAATCGTTTAGTTTTATCGGCAACAATTTTGCTATCCGCATTTAAGTCAGTAACAAATAAGATATGTTGATAATTCATAATACAGTTCTCCGTTATGGTTACCCCTCAATTATAGCACAATTCTATTTTATCAAAAATATTAACATTATGTTCCATCTCAAATACCAATAGCTTGTTTTTTCGAATACTTAAACAGACTAAGGGCTTTCTAAAAATAGTGCAATTTTCATTCATAAATGTACATTTTTAGGAAACAGACTTCAACTATTGATAACCTATTTCAACAACACAACATCTCAAAATTAATTAGATTTAAGCGATAAATACTTGTATAAGGGATAAATTTAAGTAATAATAGCCAGTCATTTTATAAGAATTATGAAGGAGTATATTGATGAAAAAAACATTATTACTAACCACCATTTTGACAACTAGCGTTGCTTTTGCTGGTAGTACCGTTGACGCGATAAAGAAAAATAACATCCTGAAATGTGGTGTTGTGCAGTCTTTACCTGGTTTTGCCTCCCCTGATAAAAACAACGAGTGGCACGGATTAGATGCTGAGTATTGTCGTGGTTTGGCTGCCGCAATGTTAGGTGATGGTAGCAAAGTAGAGTATGTGCCTCTTTCTTCAAAACAACGCTTTACTGCCTTACAATCTGGAGAAATAGATGTCCTTGCTCGTGTAACCACAGAAACCTTATCACGTGATGGCTTAGGCATTAACTTCGTTGGTGTCAATTATTATGATGGTCAGGGCTTTATGGTTCGTAAAGATTTAGGTGTAAAAAGTGCTAAGGAATTAAGCGGTGCATCAGTTTGTTCAAATACTGGTACCACTACTGAAACCAATATGGCCGATTATTTTAATGCCAATAAAATGGACTTCAAGCCAGTTATTTTTGAAAAATCAGATGAGGTTCGTGCCGCCTTTGAAGCAGGTCGCTGTGATGTTTATTCGTCAGACGCGTCAGGATTATATGTACAACGTTCACGCATGAAAAATCCTGATGAATATATGATTTTACCTGAAATCATTTCAAAAGAGCCACTTGCCATTGCTGTACGTGAAGGCGATGATAAATTCGCTGATATTGCTCGCTGGTCACTGAACTGTGCTATTAATGCCGAAGAGTTAGGTATCACTAAAGCTAATGTTGATGAAATGAAAAAATCAGTTAATCCAAAAATCAAACGCCTACTGGGTGTAGAGAGTGATTTAGGTGAAAAAGCACTAGGACTTTCTAATGACTGGTGTGCTAAACAAATCAAAGCAGCTGGTAACTATGGAGAGATTTTTGAAACTTATGTTGGTAAAAATTCAGTCTTAAAAATCGACCGTGGATTAAATAACTTATGGAACAAAGGCGGGATTATGTACGCTGCCCCTGTACGTTAAAGTTAATAAAACTATTTCAGTTGTTAGGTAACGGTGTTATCATCGTTGCCTATTTTTTATCTTAAACAAAATATGTTAGCAAAACCCAACTGGCAAACGATTTTAGCCGACGGCTACAGCGATCCACAAAAATTACTGCATGACTTAGGGCTACCCGAAATTGATGTCTCGGCACATCGATTATTTAGAACGCGCGTGCCAAAGCCTTTTGCTGATAAGATTGAAACCAATAATCCCAACGACCCCCTACTCCTACAAGTACTACCAATAGCCGATGAATTTATTAAAGTTGAGGGATTTGTCTCAGACCCGCTGGCAGAACAACAATTTAACCCTATTTCTGGTTTACTACACAAATATCAATCACGAGTATTGCTGACTTTCCAAGGGGCATGCGCAATTAATTGTCGTTATTGTTTTCGTAGGCATTTTGATTATGCTGACAATCATATCAATACTAAACAGTTAGAAAAAGTCATTGATTACATAAAAGAACACCCAAATATCAACGAAGTGATTTTATCAGGTGGTGACCCACTAATGGCAAAGGATAAAACCATTCAAACAGCGATTGAACAATTTGAAACCTTGCCACAACTCAAACGCTTACGCATTCATACTCGCCTACCGATAGTTATCCCCGAGCGGATTACCGATAGCTTGGTGCAAATGCTGACAAAAACACGCCTACGTACTATCATGGTGTTGCATTGTAACCACCCGAATGAAATTGATGAGCATTTTGCTAAATATATTCAACCACTGACCGATAGCGGTGTGCAACTACTGAATCAAAGTGTGTTGCTCAAAGGCGTG
>PDWI01007040.1_pt1 | contig 13862 bp, 10 predicted proteins | sample 1430891 | NCBI WGS metagenome assembly PDWI01 (sample SAMN01162508, study PRJNA174530) | Oral metagenome, whole genome shotgun sequencing project. | biome: Marine environment; feature: Marine mammal; material: Swab sample of the gingival sulcus; isolation source: swab sample of gingival sulcus...
TAAGGGTAAGATAAACATCTTTTTTTCGGGTATAAATAACATTGATTTTAGGATAATTTTCTTCAATATATTTCCCCAACTTTTTAGCAATGGCAAGAGCAATGTATTTTTCATTCTTGTGTTTATGTCCACGCGCAAGAGTCCCAGGATCTTTACCGCCATGTCCCGCATCAATGACTACTTTTTGGATTTCTTGAGCGAAAATAATTTCATTTGACAGAAAAGAAATCAGCACGAGGAGAAGTATTTTCAAGGGTCTTATCATATTTTATACTTATTTTTTTCAATTCTTTTAACATCAAAAATCCCACCACACCAGAAAATTTATGTAGTTTTGGCACATATTTGCTTACAAATTTACGAATTGCCTTTGTTTTTTAAAAAAATATATATCTTTTTGCTGATTTTGCTGAGCACTATTTGTGTCATAGATTCTTACGGACAGAATTCAAAAATAGACACAATAGCACCTGTATTTCGCATGACTGCAGATAGTACAAAAATGACAACCACGATATTGCCGACAGATAGTTTAACTGCGGATACCACTGAAAATAAATACATTACCTCTCCGGTCGATTATCAAGCGGAGGATTCCATAGTGATGTCTCTATCAAGCAAAGAGATGCGTATGTATAATAAATCTCAAGTTGATTATCAACAACAAAGCATAAAGGCTTATCATATTAATGTGGATGTTTCTCGTAATGCGGTACATGCCAAGTATGGTTTGGATACAGCAAAAATGAAGACGGGTTATCCTGTTTTTAAAGATAAAAAGTCTGAATATGAAGTGGCTGAAATGTCTTACAATCTACAGTCAAAAAAAGCACTTGTAAGAGATATCTTAACGCAGGAAGGAGAAGGATACATAAGAGGTGGTTTGGCAAAAAGAGTAGATGAAAATACTTACAATCTGAAAGGTGGCATTTATACGACCTGTGATAATCATGACGATCCTCATTTTTACATCAAGCTGAGAAAGTTTAAGATGATAAAAGAAGACAAGGTCGTAACAGGGTGGGCTAATTTAGTCATCGAAGGCTTGGAGACCCCTATCGGTTTGCCTTTCGGAATTTTTCCTTTAAAAAAGAAATATTCTTCAGGAATTATTCTTCCTTCTTTCGGAGAAGAAAAGAACAGGGGGTTTTTCTTTCGGGATTTCGGATATTATTGGGCAGTGAATGATTATATGGATGCTCGTTTCAATGGAACTATCTTTACTAATGGTTCCTGGGAGACTAGTGTCAACACAAACTACCAAAAACGCTACCGTTACAATGGACGGTTTCATTTTTCCTATGCAGTCAACAAATTTGGAGACAAAGGACTGGATGATTATCGCAAAACAAAGGACTTCTCTCTCCGATGGACGCATACGCAAGACAGCAAAGCACATCCTTTCCGAACGTTGAGTGCTTCGGTAAATATCTCCACCTCCGAAAATGATTATCGAAATGCTCGCTCCATTAATAATATCGTTAATACCCAAAAGCAATCCAGTATTTCATATAGTCGCAGATGGCCGGAAAGTCCTTTTAATCTGAGTGTAGCATTACAACATTCCCAAAATAGAAGAGACTCTTCCATTAGCCTTACTTTGCCCAATGTAAACTTTTCTATGCAAACACAGTATCCTTTTCGCTCTAAAAAAAGATCCAGAGAAATGAAATGGTACGATATGATAAGCGTGGGGTATACGGCACAGCTCTCCAATAGTATTAAAACAAAAGAAAATAAATTATTTGAATCAAAGCTCAGACGAGACTGGCGTAATGGATTTCAGCACAGTATCCCGATTAGTACTTCTTATAAGTTAGCGAGAGATTTGACTTTTTCTGCAAACTTAAATTATCGAGGTGTTGCCTATCTGAATTCTATTCGTAAAAGCTATGACCCCTTGAAAGATAAAGTAATAACGGATACAATAAACGATTTTCATTATGCCCATAATTTCACAACAAGTACTTCGTTATCTTTTACGCCTAAGATTTTCGGAATGTACACATTTGATAAAAAAAATAAAGTTCAAGCGATAAGACATGTACTAAGCCCTACAATATCTGCCAGTTACACCCCGGATTTAGGAATAGGAGACAGTAAATATTATCGTACTTTCGATGATCACACCTCTGACGAAGAAGTGCGCTACCATATATTGTCTAATGGAGTGTATGGATTGCCACCCAAAGGCTTCAAAGCTGCATCTATAAACTTCAGCTTGGATAACAATATCGAAATGAAAGTCCGAAAAGCAGACGATTCTACTTCTAATGAAGAAACTGAGAAGATAAAATTACTGGAAAGTTTTAGGATTAGTACAAGTTATAATGTTTTTGCAGATTCTATGAACTTTAGTTATATTAGTTTATCCGGAAGAACATCACTATTCAAAAATAAATTGAATGTGCAGATGAACGGAACAATTGATCCGTATGCTCTTAACGAAAAAGGACATCGAATCAATAAATTTGCCGGAGGATTAGGACGATTGACTACCGCAGGATTTTCTTTAGGGACTTCATTTACCGGAGGAGGGGATAAGTCTTCGTCAAAGAAAGGGAAAACAAAGGGGGGCGACAGTGCAATAGACAGTGGAGTTTCAGGAGGCGATGAAGTTTTTGGGGACAAAAAAGATGTGGAATCCTTTAACGATATTGACGACTATGTAGATTTTGATATTCCTTGGTCAATTCGTTTGGACTATAATTTCCGCTATACAAAATCCGGTCTTGGAGCTGCAACCACATCACAGATTCTACGATTCTCGGGAGATCTTAGCTTAACGGAAAAATGGAAAGTTTCTTTGGAGAGCGGATATGACTTTGACAAACGAGAGGTTACAACAACAAGCTTCTCAATATTCCGAGATTTGCATTGCTGGGAAATGAGATTTTCCGCTATTCCTTTCGGTCAACGGCAGAGTTTTAATTTTATCATTAATGTAAAATCAACCTTACTGAAAGATCTAAAACTAGAAAAAAGAGACTCTTGGTATGATAATTTTTAATACTTTTGAAGAAAATATTTGTATTATGAAGAAGATAATTGCAACAAAAAAAGCACCAGCTGCAGTAGGAGCTTACAGTCAAGCTGTTGAAGCAAACGGGACACTTTATATTTCAGGGCAACTTCCAATAAATCCTGTTACGGGGAAAATGGTTGAAGGAGGAGTAAAGGAACAAACAAAACAGGCTTTGGAAAATATAAAAGCCATATTGGAAGAAGCAGGCTATAGTTTTGAGAATGTGGTAAAATCAACTTGTTTGCTTAGCGAAATTGCTAATTTCAAAGATTTTAACGAAGTATATGCATCTTACTATACGGAAAATCCTCCGGCACGCGCTGCTTTTGCCGTGAAAGATCTTCCTCTCGGAGCACTTATTGAAATTGAAACGATTGCAGTAAAATAGTTAATTGCTTATGAACGGTCACTTCGATTATTATGTTATAATCGCAGCTTCTCTCATAATTATTGCCTCTTACTTTTTTAATAGTCTGAGCAAACGTACCGGGATTCCAAGTGTTTTGTTATTGATTATTTTAGGTATCGGGCTTAAATACGGAGCTAAATTTTTAGGAATGGGAAGCTTTGATGTGATGCCTTACCTTGGAGTATTGGGAACGGTAGGGTTGATACTTATTGTTTTAGAAGCAGCCTTGGATTTGAAAATACGAAAGAATAAGAAAATGCTTATTACTCGTTCTTTCTTCGTAGCTCTGATAAGTATTGCTGTCAATGCTTCTTTGTTGGCTTTTCTCATTCAATTTCTTATCGGAGGTATTGACTTCACGGTAGGATTAATGTATGCTATCCCTTTGTCTATCATAAGCAGTGCAATAGTCATTCCGAGCGTTGGGAGTCTGGGAGAGACAAAGAGAGAATTTATGGTTTACGAAGGTACTTTCTCCGACATTTTGGGAATTGTGATTTTCTATGCCGTAAAAGATAATATTGATGCACAAAGTATAGGAGAAGCTGCTTTTTCTATTGGAAGCAATTTGTTTTTGACTTTGCTTGTCTCTCTGGTTGCTTCATATTTTATCTTACTTATTTTCCACAGATTAAAAGGAGAAGTTAAGCTGTTTTTGTTAATTGCCATTTTAATGTTTTTCACCTCGGTGGGTAAACTCTTTCATCTCTCCACTTTGCTCCTTATTTTAATTTTTGGATTGATGTTGAGGAATCAATTTTTGTTGCCTAATTTTGTACGTAAACATGTGGAAAATGATGATTTTGTTGAAATCTTTGAAAACTTCAACCTAATCACTCTGGAAAGTTCTTTTGTACTCCGGACTTTCTTTTTTGTTGCTTTCGGTTTCAGCATTGCTCTATCCTCCCTGTTTACCCAACAAGTTTGGATACTCAGTATTGCAGCACTGTCACTTCTTTACGGTAGTCGTTTCCTTATATTGCGTACTTTTGTAGGGAAAGATATAACTCCGGAACTATACGTCTCTCCTCGAGGATTAATTTCCATTTTGTTGTTTTTTTCTATTCCTGACGAATATGCCCTGTTTGATTTTGAGCAAGGGACGTTATTGTTTATGATCATCTCAACAAGTCTCATTATGGCAGGAGCTTTGATCAAATATAAAAAAGATGTAAAAAAAGAAGCAGAAACTACTATTACTCAAGAATCTGTCGGACAAATATAGGCGTATATCACGTATGATATGAAAAAAAAATAAATTACCAGTAATCAACTTTATAAAAATGAAAAAATTACGTTTCTTTTCTGTTTTATTGTCTCTTTCTTTAACTTTTCATCTAGGAATACTATATGGACAACAAAGTGTAAAATTAGATGATATAAAAACAACTTCTGCAAAAGAACTTTCTGATTCACAAATAGAAAAACTAATAAAACAATTTGAAAAGCAGAATATTTCTATAGAAGAAGGCCTCAATATTGCGAGGATAAAGGGTGCTTCGGAATCTCAAATTTATGAATTAAGAAAAAGAATACAAACGTATCAAGAGGAAAAACATAAACAATTAAGAGAATTAAAACAAAATGATCTAAAAAAAGAGGGTGGCTCTATAATGTTTTCTAAAAGAAATTTCTCTGATGTAGAAAAAAATAACGACCAAACTTTTGGTTTTGATTTCTTCAACACAAAGAATCTTAATTTTGCCTCTAACCTGAATACTCCATTATCTGATGATTATATTATTGGAGTTGGAGATAATATTCAAATAAACGTATATGGAGCGTCACAACAAGATTACTCTCTTCAGGTAAAAACAAATAGAGCAATACAAATTCCCAATATCGGGCCTGTTTATGTTGGGGGAGTAACTTGGGGTGAAGCTAAAGCATTGATAAAATCTCGTTTAGCTTCCATTTATAACGGAATGCAGGGGAGTTCTCCTAATACTTTTGCGTCCATTAATATAGGGGATGTTTCAGGAATCAACATTAATGTTATTGGCGAAGTTAATAGTCCGGGAACTTATACTTTGCCTGCTACAGCGACGGTTTTTAATGCTCTTTATCTGGCAGGAGGTCCCGGGACAAATGGCTCTTTTCGCTCAATAGATGTTGTGCGAAATGGTAAAACTATCACAACCATAGATGTATATGATTATCTAATCAATGGTGATACTCGAGCCAATATACAGCTAAGAAATAATGACGTGGTACTGGTAAAACCTTATTTGCAACGTATATTCGTAGAAGGTGCATTTAAAAGACAAGGTATTTTCGAGGCTAAGCCCGGAGAAACTCTTGCTGATGTCATACGTTATGCAGGAGGCTTTACTAGTGATGCTTACAGAAAACAGGTAAGTCTTACTCGAAATAATTCTCAGACTTTAGATTTTATGACAGTAGATGCTGCTAATTTTGAGTCCACTCCCCTGCTAGACGGAGATCAAATAGAGTCAGGCAAAGTAGTAGAACTTTATGAGAATCGAGTGACCATTTCGGGAGCTGTCTATCGTCCCGGAAATTATGAACTTACTAAAGGACTTACTCTTAAAAAACTCATCGAAAAAGCGGAAGGGGTGAAAGACGATGCATTTTTAGAAAGAGGTATTATTACGCGTAAATTGGAGAACTTGGAATTAAAGACATTATCTTTTTCGGTAAAAGATATTTTGAACGGCAAAGAAAACATTCAGCTGGAAAGAGAGGATAAGGTTTTGATATCATCTATTTTTGATATGAGAGAAAGTAGAACAATCGAAATTATGGGGGCGGTACAAAAACCGGGCACTTTCCCATATGCAGAAAACTTAACTCTTTCAGATGTAATTTTTATGGCGGGAGGTTTTAAGGAAGATGCGGCAATATCTAATATCGAAATTGCACGTCGTTTAAGTTATGAGGAAGCACAAGATTATTCGAAAGACCTCGTGCATACATATACCCTTTCCGTTAATAGAGAATTGCAATTAAACAAAACGGATGCTCAAATGTTATTAAAGCCTTTTGACTACATATACGTGCGTAGTGCTCCGGGGTATAATAAAGGACAAGGTACAGTAAGTATTGAAGGAGAAGTAAAATATACCGGAAACTATGGGATAAAACACAAACAAGAACGTATTTCTGATCTTATTAAGCGTGCCGGAGATTTTACTCCGGAAGCCTATATAGAAGGAGTTTCTTTAAGAAGAAAAACAATACTAACAGAAGCACAATATAAGGCAAGACTTCGAGCTGCAAGTCAAGATTCAACAATGAATATTGAAGAGGTTAAAAAAGTTGAATATGAAATTGTCGCTATTGACATTCATAATTTGTTAAAACACAAAGGCTCCAATGAAGATTTAATTTTACAAGATGGAGATCGTTTATATATTCCTTCGAAAATGCAAACAGTTAACATAAAAGGTGCTGTATTAAATCCTGTTGCAATAGCTTATAGAAAAAATCTTAATGCTCGTGATTATATAAATTTAAGTGGAGGATTTAGTAACAATGCTAAACGTAGAGGTGTTTATGTTGTATATCCGAATGGAGAAGCACATGCGACAAGAGGTTTTATTTTCAGGCGTTGGCCTAAGGTTGTGCCGGGTTCGGAAATTGTGGTACCCGAAAAACCTCAAATTGACAGAGCAGGACAAGCACAGAGATGGATAGGATTGGGAAGTGGTATAGCCGGAATAGCTGCATCTGTAGCTGCATTGGTAAGTTTGACTAAGTAATAAACATTTTATAGATATGGCTAAAAAGGCTTATTCAGGAAGTAGTTAGTTGTTGTCTATTCCCCAAATAAGCCCAAATACAATTATACGGTTATTATTCGTATTTGCTTACATCAAACTCATGTTAAAATAAAATCTTTCCCAGTTGTTGGATTTTACTTACTCCTACGATTTCTATTTTTGTGGAAGCTTGTAAATTCTTTTTATTTCCTTGAGGAATAAAAATTTTAGAAAAACCCAACTTTTCCGCTTCTTTTATTCTTTTCTCTATTTTACTTACAGGACGAATTTCTCCTGAGAGCCCCACCTCTCCGCAAAAACAGTAAGATTTTGATATGGGAACATCAATGCTTGAGGATAATATGGAGGCAATTACGGACAAATCAATAGCAGGATCGTAAACCTTTAAACCTCCGGCTATATTTATGAAGACATCTTTTGTCAAGGTTTTGAACTGCATTCTTTTTTCCAAAACTGCTAAAAGCATATTTAAACGCCGTGTATCAAAGCCTGTCGAAGTACGTTGAGGCATACCGTAAGCAGCACTACTCACAAGGGCTTGTATCTCTACAAGAAGAGCTCTGTTTCCTTCTAATGATACTGTTATACTGCTTCCACTTAGCTCCTCCTGAGATTGAGAAAGCAAAATTTCGGAAGGATTGAGAACTTCTTGTAGTCCTTTTTCCCGCATTTCGTAAATACCCAACTCAGAAGTAGAACCAAAACGGTTTTTCACAGCTCTTAGAATGCGAAACTCATTATGTCTGTCGCCCTCAAATTGCAAAACAGTATCCACCATATGTTCTAAAGTTTTAGGCCCTGCGAGATACCCGTCTTTGGTTACGTGCCCAATGATAAGTACGGGGATATTTTGTGTTTTGGCAAGTTGCATTAAAATAGAGGCGCAAGTTCTCACTTGAGCGATACTTCCTTGAATGGCATCTATTGTCTCGCTAAAAAGTGTTTGTATCGAGTCGATAATGACAAACTGTGCTGCCGTTTCACTTATTTGAGGGATAATATTCTCCAAACAGGTTTCAGCTAAGACGAGGCAATTATCATTTTCTTTCTCCAATCGCTGCGCTCGAAGAGAAAGTTGTTGCAAACTTTCTTCTCCGGAAACATAAAGCGTTTTCAGTTGACGAAGTTGCAAAGCAACTTGTAAAGCCAGTGTGGACTTTCCTATTCCGGGCTCTCCTCCCAACAGCACCAAGGAGCCGACAACCAATCCTCCTCCCAACACTCTGTTGAGCTCGCTTGATTGTGTGTCTATTCGCCGGGCAGAATTTGAAGGAACTTGAGAAAGAGCAACAGTTTTATTTTTAAAATAATCCGTAACGGATTTATTTTTTGAAATATTTGTTTCTAAAGTATGTTCCTTAAAGGTATTCCACTCTCCGCAAGCAGGACATTTCCCTTCCCACTTAGGCGATTCGTTTCCGCAATTTGTACAAAAGAACACTGTTTTTTTCTTTACCATTACAACTCCGTTTTTTTTATTTTATCAACCACATTTGTCGTAGAAAATCCTTCTTCCAGGGCGATTGTTTTTACTTCTCCTCCCTTGTTTTTTACAATGTCATATCCCACAATATCTTCCGGTTTATAATCAGCACCTTTTACCAAAATATCCGGCTGTACCGTTTTGATTAAGTTATAGGGTGTATCTTCCTCAAACAAAATGACGGCATCTACAAATTCCAAAGCTGCGAGCACTAAAGCTCTTTCTTCCTCTCTGCAAATAGGACGATTTTTGCCTTTCAAACGTCTTACGGAATCATCAGAGTTGAGTCCGATTATCAACTTAGTACCTAATTCGGCTGCTTTTGCCAGATATACGATATGTCCTTGGTGCAAAATGTCAAAACAGCCATTTGAAAATACAATTTTTTCACCTTCTTTTTTCCAATTTTCAAGAAGTGTACGTGCCATTAAATCCGACACAAAAATTTTATTTTTTATTTTTGCCAAATGTGAAGTCATAGTTGTATATTTTGTTCTACATACGTGAAATACAATGGTGATTAAAAGTAACAAACTCCAAATTACGCACCGCTTTTCAGTCAAACCTTTTTTTAATTCGCTAAACTAATCAAAAAAACACAAATCCAAACAAGGTTTGGCGGATTAAAGTACAGACACTCCTTTGTTGAATTATTTATCAAATCACTTCCAATTTTTTCATTAGGAAAGTAGCACTCTTATTTCTACAAATACCTTCTCTCAATTTGTAGTCAAATATTAAATCATTCTCAACAATATCTACTTCAAAACATTTATTAACAAGTTTATCGGGATAATTATTTGTTGTTTTGCAAACATCTAAACTATGAGTGGCAATAGAACCTATTCCATTTCTCGAAATGATTTTTTTTATTACTTCTATTGTCCCGATTTGTTTATCATCAGAATTTGTACCTTTTAAAATTTCATCAAGTAATACAAAACATGTTTCAGATTCCAGTTTATTCATTATTTGCTTCAATCGCTTTACTTCTGCAAGAAAATAAGACTCTCCATTACTAAGGGAATCTGCCTGTCTCATTGAAACGACAACATTTAAAGGATGAATATTTGCTTTGATTGAACATATCGGAGCACCAATGCCGGCAAGTACCATATTTACCTCTAATGTTCTTAAAAAAGTACTTTTACCGGACATATTTGAACCTGTAAGAATTATAAAGTTTTGTTCTCTAAAATCAACGTCATTACATATCCTTCTCTCTTTTTTTATGAGAGGATGCCCCAATTCTTTAAATGAAATTTCATAATTTTTGTTTATGTCCGGAAAAATAAATGTTGGATTATTGTATGAAAAATTTGCTAAACTATTAAGGGTTTCAAATTCTCCGATAATTTCTAACCACTCTTTTATCTGTTTTGAATATTTCTTTTTCCAATTTAATAAATTACTCAAAATATGAATATGATACAAGAAAACTCCATTTAGTATAATTGCTCCCATTACATTATAAATACTTTCCATACTGTGAAATAGGGAAGATAGCTTTTTTATCTGTTTACTTGCTGAACTTGATTCATAAATTAGTTTCCCTTTCAGTAAGTTTAATTTCTCACTATCAAACTTTTCGTTTTCTATTTGCTCGATAATTAACCCGTACTGTTTGATTATTTTATGAATTTTATCAGAGGTTATAATTTGACGTTTGATTTTTTTCAACCAAACAGTAATAAATGCTAAATTTATTACGAAAATAGAACCTGCAACACGACTAAAAATTACATCTTTTATTAAAAAATAAAGGATAATTGACGTAATAAATATAAAGGGAGTAAGATAAAAAATGATTTTAAAAATTTTATGCGTTTCGTCTTGTTTTGTTTCTGACCAATCAATTATTTTTTGATAATTATCTTTATTGTCTTTTGTTATTTTTGATAACGATAATAAATACTGTCTCCACTCTATTTTCTCTGAAAGTTCTTTTATCGCTTGTTGATTGGATTTTATTTCATCATTATCCAATAATCTTAACAACAAATCAGATAATTTTTTACTTCCGATATATGTTGCTGTTCTATTTAGGTTTTGGAACAAGGAATTTTCCCCGAAAAAGTCTAAGTCGAACGAATAAAAATGCTTAGAATCAATATATTCCTCTCCATTCTCAAAAGGAATTCCTTTTCCCTTTAAATAAGTTATTTCATCATTGTTTATTGAAATAAGTTGTTTTTTTATTCTCCTGTTCCAAGATATTTTTTCGTGTATTTTTATTAATAAAATAAAACACCCCAATACTAAAAGTCCCGATAATATAAATACGGTATCGCTTGTTTTAAAAGATTTATATATCAAAAAAAATAAAATAATTGCGACAATTAATCTTATAGTTCCGATTAAATTGTATTGTCTGTTTAAACGATTATAATCTTCTAAGTACTGTTCTTTTAAATTTTGATATTTCATTAATAAGTTATTCTTTTAATAACAATTGTAAACAGTAATAAAAAAACACTCCCATTAACCAAAACTCGCCTTGGCAGATTAGATGTAATTGTTTTTTCGCATTTATCGCCTTTTCTGATATCAAGGAAAGCATTACAGTCCCTCACAAAGGTAAGAAATATTCTACTTTTTGATAGAATCTGTGGGGTATCTAAAATCTTTTGTATTTTTGGACAAATAAAGAACGTGTTTATGGAATCGAACAGACAACAAAAAATAGCAAGGCTGCTGCAACGAGAGTTAAGTGAATTATTTAGAAAAGAAGGTTTTAATTATGTTTCAGGACGGATGTTAACGGTTTCAAAAGTTTCCATTTCTCCCGATTTAAGTTTGGCAAAAATCTACCTGAGTATTTTCCCCTCTACTACGGCAGAGGAAGATTTGAAAAAAATTGCGACACACACAAAGACCATTCGTTTTAACTTGGGGAAAATTATAAAAAATCAGTTGAGAGTTGTGCCTGATTTGGCTTTCTTTTTGGATGACACTTTAGATTATCTCGAAAATATTGACAACCTTTTGGATAAATAAGATTTGAAGTTAGCATTACGAATTGCAAGACGTTATTTGTTTTCGAAAAAGAAGACAAATATTATCAATGTTCTGTCACTTTTATCAGTGATTGGGGTATTGCTGAGTACCGGAGCTTTGGTTGTGGTACTTTCTGTATTCAATGGTTTTGAAGAACAAATTTTAAATGCTTACAATCCGCTGAGTCCGGACATTCGTATAACTTCCACGGAAGGCAAACGTTTTATTCCCGACAGTCTTCTCCTAAGCAAAGTAAAAGAAACAGAAGGAGTTGAACTAGTTGTCCCCATAATTAGGGAACGAGGCGTATTGCAATTCAAAGAGCATATCGCACTTGCCACAATCATCGGACTCCCTGATGAAGCTATGCCAATCTACAGCCTTGACACCTTGATGCAGTCAGGGAGTTTTTATACGCATTATCAAGGACAGGAGTTTGTTGTTTTAGGGTATCCTCTTGCGGCTCAATTACACGCAAGTCTTTTTGCGATAGAACCTATTAGTATTTACGCTGCCAAGCGTGGGAAAAAAGCCGCGATACAGTTTTCAAATGCCTTTAACAAAGCGCTTATTCGTCCTTCCGGAGTCTATGACGGTGATCCTAAATTCACACAAGAGCATGTTTTTGTAAGTTATGATTTCGCTCGAAATTTATTTGCGATGGGAAATAGTATTTCTGCTTGGGAAATTAAGACTGTTGCAGGGGCTTCTGCTTCGGATGTTCGGGAGCAATTGAAAGAGCTTTTGGGTGCTAAGTTTGAAGTGAAAGAACGTTATCAACTGAATGAAACGCTTTTCAGAATGCTCAAAATAGAGAAGTTGTTTGTCTTTGCAACTTTGGTTATAATTTTACTCATTGCCGCCTTCAATGTAGTAGGATCACTTTCGATGATTATTATAGATAAAAAAGAAGATATTGCAGTATTGAAAAGTATGGGAGCTACTACAGTTTTGATAAAGCATATCTTTGTGGCAGAATCCCTGATGATAAGTATGTTCGGAGCCGTTGCGGGATTATTTCTCGGCCTCTTTGTGAGTTGGGGACAATTGTATTTCGGGTGGGTAAAAATGCAAATGAGTTATGGAGCTATTCCTTTCCCCGTTTTGATACAGTGGCAAGATATTGTTACGGTTATTTTGGTAGTATTACTTATGGGCTTTCTTATTGCGCTATTTACTGTACGCAGTATTCCCAAAGAGCTTAAGATTGCGGATATTCATTAAAATTCCATTAAACAATGCGGAGAGAAAGAAATACAAATTAATAAGTTGAAAACAAATGGAAATAAATATAGATTTTATACCTAAATCAAGAGAATATTTAAAAAAGTTTGTAGACTCAAATTACGGAGGTTTTAAATCTGACATGAATGAATATCGTCCGTCAAATGGGTATGGAGAATTCCCTAATTCAAGTTACATTATACAATGTATGAGAGAAATAACTCTTACAATAGGAGACGTCTTTAGAGACTTATCAATCCCTGAAAAATTTTCGACTTCTGAAGATTTAATCACTCAAGCTAAAATTTTTATTGACCATTTGAGGTCTTTTGAGAGTTATTTTAAAGAATCAATGGAAGAATTAACTTCAGAATTAGTTCCTGATCCAATTGGGGAAATTAACAAAAATAGAAAAAGAACAATTGAGGTCTTCGAAAAATTTGTAAAACTTGCAGAGGCTGAATCAAATCAAAGAGAGGGAATAATAACCAAAATTCAGAATCCAACAGACATAGAAAAAATTGAAAATATTTTGAAACGATTTCATTTTGTTGCAAACCAGCTGAGAAACAGGAGAAAAGAAGGAGGAATGTCAAGGGAAACGATAATCATAAACGACGAGTATGATGTTCAAGATTTACTTCACGGATTGCTAAAGATTCATTTTGATGATATCAGAGCAGAAGAATGGAATCCAAGCTATGCAGGTAGTTCTAGTAGAAGTGACTTCTTACTAAAAGAGGAAAAAATTATTGTTGAAGTAAAAAAAACTCGGATAGGTTTAAAGGACAAAGAAATCGGTGAGCAACTTACAATTGACAAAGCAAATTATAAAAAACATCCAGATTGTAGAGTTTTAACTCGTTGTGCATTTTGAATAAATAAAAAAAAGTTGTTCATCTTACTGGAATTCAGTAAATTGTTGTTGAAAAAATACAATAGCAATGAACAACTTTGACGCAAATTACAAAAGAATCTTGA
>PDWI01007554.1_pt1 | contig 13862 bp, 12 predicted proteins | sample 1430891 | NCBI WGS metagenome assembly PDWI01 (sample SAMN01162508, study PRJNA174530) | Oral metagenome, whole genome shotgun sequencing project. | biome: Marine environment; feature: Marine mammal; material: Swab sample of the gingival sulcus; isolation source: swab sample of gingival sulcus...
CCTTGTTCATCTAAAAGGTCTTTTACAATAAAATTACGCATCAGCGATGATTGTTCTCCGTTTGTGTAGGGATAGAAGGCATCATAAACTGTTTTTTTATAAAGTGGTACCCAAAAAGTTACATATCCGTTTTCATCTTCTTTTATTAATCCGTTTGTATGCAAATATTTTATATGAGGCTTATTTATTTTAAACGGAATTTTTTCTTCGGTAAATAACAAACGTTCAACAAATGCACGTTCCTCATTAGCCTTGTTGAGTATATTTGATATATTTTTATCAATAGTTAGATTTAAGTACCAATGTTCTACTTTCAAATAATCATCGTAATCTATTATTTTTTTATCCGGATTGTTTTCTACGAGCTGTCTCGCAAATCCGTTTACCAGTCCGGGCTGATTGGCAGTTATTTCAGATATTTTTTGTTTTACTTTTGTCTCAAATAGTTGTCCTGTTTCTGTTTCGTGTTGCCCAAGCAGTTCAAAAACTTCTTCGTTTGTAAAATAAGGGACATTCAAATTATCTGCAATATTAAAAGGACTTGCATTATCACTCACTACACCCACAATGTTTGAAACGCCTACCAAAATAACGCTTTTTAAACAATGGTTTTCTCTTGAATGATAAGCGTTTCTGATTGAATGTAAAAACTTCGTCAATTATCAGAACGCATTTGTCTTGTTTTTGTGTCTCTATCAATTCAAAAAATTCAGGTATGGTTTCAAACTCGTAGTTTTTATTCCAAAACTCATTTATATTTCTTTTGAATCGTCTTATGAATGTCTCAATTTTTTCATTTTTATAATTTTCAAAATTGATATGAACTACTTTATAATCTTGTTTTTTTAATTCTTCTGCCAGTTGCCTGAAATATGTACTTTTCCCTGTTTGACGTGGTGCCCAAATGGTAAAATATCTTAATTATGTGTTAAATTCTCTCATTTATATTTGTTTTTTTAGATGTAGTAATAACCCACAAAATTATATAAATTTACTGTGAAATTGGGTGTACGACAAATTTCCTTTTTCTATGATTGATTAAAAAAAACACCTTTTAACAAGGAAACATGCTCCCTTGCGTACACCGCTTCTAACTGTCATCGTAATTTATTGGCAATATTTCTGCAATTCAGCAGCAGCGCCTTGGTTTCCTAAGCGATATGATTGGGAAAAATCCGTGCATGCCTCTTTTGTCAAGCCGGCTTTCACCTTTGCAATTCCTCGCCAATAATACGGCAATGCGTGTTTGGGAAGCATTTTCACCACTTTGTCGTAGTCTTTTATGGCTTCCGGAAAATCGCCTTTATTCAATTTGGCATTTCCTCTGTTAAAATAAGCATCGGGATTGTTCGGGTTTAGGCGGATTGCTTTTGAGAAATCGTCAATGGCGGCAGTCCAATTTTGTTGGTTCATGTAGCAAGTTGCACGATAATAGTACGCCTTTGAATGCTTGGGCATAAGCAAAAGCGTTTTGTTGAAATCTTGAAAGGCTTTTGTGTGCTCTTGTGTTTGCAGGTATGCCAATCCCCGATTGACAAAAGCATCTGTAAAATCAGGTTTTATCTTCAGTGCCATTGTGTAGTCTGTGATTGCGCCTTGCAAATCGCCCAAAATCACCTTTGTGTTTCCTCTGTTTGAAAAAGCATTGAACGAGCTGGAGTCCAAGTCAATTGCTTTATCAAAATCTTTTACGGCACCTTTGAAGTCTCCTGTCTTTGCTTTTGTAATTCCCCGATTTATGTACACGTCTTTTTCTGTCGAATCTATTTTAATTGATTTGTTGTAAGCCAACAAGGCATTTTGCAAATCGCCCATTTCCGACAGTGTATTGCCGTAAGAAAAATACGAACCGTGTGCTGTCGGGTCTAATTTGAAAACATTACGGAAATCACTCAATGCTTCTTCGTATCTTGTTTCCTCAAACAATGCAACGCCTCGATTATGAAACGCAATGGCAGTGTCGTGGTATTTTTCTATGACATCAGACCATAATACAATGCTGTTTTTCCAAACTGGTATTCGATTATAGCTTTGATAAACAAGGAAAAAAATGTAAAGTGTAATTAATATTTTTGCCGGTGTTTTATAAATTGCTTTATACGAAACAAGTTTGTCATACAGCATTGCAATGATGATAAAAATTCCAATTGCCGCAATGTAAGTATAACGGTCTGCCATTATTACATTATGATACGAAAAAATTTGCAGAACAATGACAATATTTGTTGTGAAAAACCAAATACCGAAAGCTATGGCTTTATTTTTTTTCAGGAAAACAAAAAAAGAAGCAGCAATGCCCAAGACCGGAAGGGGCGATGCCCAAACAAACCATGGCACCTCATCGTAAACTTTGTCCGGAAAGGGATAAATTGCCGAGAGATGATGCGGGATGAATAGTTTGAAAATATAACGCAAGTAAGCGTAATTGGCATAAATCAAGCGTTCGTAAAGCGGGTAATCGTCAAGATTTTCCGTACCTTTCGAGCGTGTTGCCATAATGGCTATAAAACCAAAGAATGCTGCGCATAGAAAAAACGGGATTTTTTCAAGAACGAGTTTTGTGTTCATCTTTCTCGAAAGTAAAAAATCTATTCCTATGACAGAGAAAATTAGCGTCATTGCTTGAGCTTTTGATATGAGCGAAAGTATAAAAACAAGAAGCGAAGCAATGAGGAAAAAATATTTTTTGCTTTTTACATACTTCAAATAAAAAATCAGGGATACGAGATAAAAAACGGAATACATCACATCTTTGCGTTCGGCTATCCAAACAACAGATTCGACATGAAGCGTATGTATCCCGAAAAGTGCCGTTGTTATTACCGCAATTTCGAGTTTGTGTTTGTTTCCGCTTTGTCCGAACAGCTTGTAAACCAGTACAAACACCAAAAAAGTGTTTATCAGATGCAAAACAATGTTTGTTGTGTGAAATACGGCAGGCTCAAATTCTGCAATTGCATAATCTAATGACAAGGAAATCATTGTAATTGGGAGATACATAAGGAAGTAGAAATTCGTAAAATAAAATTTTACATTTTCCCAATTAAGTTCAATGTGCGGATTTTCGGTTACATATTTTTGATCGTCCCAGTTTAGGAAATCGAAGTTTATTGCCGGCAAATACAGAAAAAAGCTAACAATTCCTATACACACGCCCCAGAAAAAAGGGCTTTGAAGTATCTTTGTAATTCGTTCTGATTTTTTAGACTCCACAATTGTTGTTGTATTTTAAAGAAACAGTCCCGGACCGATTTGTTGCCGGACACATGCAAGCATATGATTATTAAGTCGGAAGACCGAAGTCCGAAGGTAAAAGGTGAAAAGTAAAAGGTAAAATTATCACCCATCGCCTATTACTCATCACTTATCACTTTTTTTTCTGTTTTTTCGTCATCATTAACAATTCCTTTCAGTTTTGCTTCTCGTTCCGAGATTAGTCTGTTAAGAGCTTTCAAAATTTCTTCGGTTTCGGTTGTTATCGAATCAGTTCCCCGCTCAAAGGTGTGATCTACCTGAAAAACAATCATTACATCTTCGTATGCTTCGTAGCTGTTGAGTTGGTTCATCACTTCTTGTTCTTTTTCAAACAGTTTGTTTATTCTTTTGCAAATAGCATGAAATGCTTTTCTTTCTTTTGGATTCCAGCTTTTTTTTAGTTCGTCAAGGTGTTTTTTCAAATCGGGATATACTTTTGAGTGAATATCTTTCAGCCTGACTTTGTCAATAGCATCATCGCTTTTGTAAACATACGCCCAACTTTTGGTCAATTCTTTTGATTCGTAGATGATAAAATACAATTTATACAAATACGAAACCGACGGAAGGTGTACGTTTACGATTTCGCGGTTTACTTGGTTTACAGTTCCTGTAAGCTTTTTTTGCGTTTCGCAGCTCGAAAATATAATTAATATAGAGCTTATTAGCATAAAGCTCAATGTTTTTTTCAGAATAGAATTTTTCAACTTCATTTTTCTCTATTTAAAACATGTGTATAGATAAATACTTGCTGAATTTGTGTGTAAAAGTACAAAAAAAATACGATTATATTGTTTTTTGGACAATTGTTGTGCCGAAAAACAGCAACAGATAAAAAAGCCTGCCAAATGTTTTTTCGCAGGCATAATTTTTTGAATATCGGGAGTGTGTGTTTAAGGTATTATTATTCTTTAATCAACATGGCATCGCCGTAAGTTCCGAAGCGATATTTTTCTTTTATGGCAACATCGTAGGCAGAAGTCAGCAAATCGAATCCGGCAAATGCCGAAACAGTCATCAACAGGGTTGATTTCGAGAGGTGAAAGTTGCTGACCATTCTGTTGGGAATGCTAAATTCGTATGGTGGAAACAGGAATTTATTTGTCCAACCTTCATAGGGTTTTAAAAATCCGTCTGTTGATACCGAACTTTCTAAGGTGCGCAAAACGGTTGTTCCGACAGCACAGATATTTCTTGCTTCTTCTTTTGCCGCATTGATGCTTTGGCAAGCTTCTTGGGTTATGAAAATTTGCTCGGAATCCATTTTGTGTTTTGTGAGGTCTTCCACATCAACGTTCCGAAAATTGCCAAGCCCGACATGCAGGGTGATGTATGAAAAATTTATTCCTTTTATTTCAAGCCGTTTCAACAGGTGTTTGCTGAAATGCAATCCTGCTGTTGGTGCTGCTACTGCGCCTTCGTGTTTTGCGAATACGGTTTGGTAGTTTTCCCTGTCTTCGGGTAAAACTTTGCGCGGAATAAATTTGGGCAAAGGTGTTTCGCCTAATTTGTACAGTATTTTCTTAAACTCTTCATACGGGCTGTCAAACAAAAAGCGCAAAGTTCTTCCGCGCGAGGTGGTGTTGTCAATAACTTCGGCAACAAGCGCATCGTCTTCGCCAAAATAAAGTTTATTGCCTATTCTGATTTTTCTTGCCGGATCGACTAATACGTCCCAAAGGCGTTGTTCTTGGTTTAACTCGCGCAGCAAAAAGACTTCGATTTTAGCTCCGGTTTTTTCTTTGTTGCCATATAGTCGTGCCGGAAAAACCTTTGTGTTGTTAAACACCATAATGTCTTTTTCGTCGAAATAGTCGATAATATCTTTAAAAATCTTGTGTTCAATTTTTCCTGTACTTTTATGTACAACCATCAGGCGAGATTCGTCGCGGTTTTTGGCAGGGTGCAATGCTATTAATTCTTCTGGTAAGTCATATTTAAATTTCGACAATTTCATAATTTTATCTATTTTTTATTGTTTCTATATGTTAAACGTTTTGAAACTGTTTTGGTTTCCTTTTTTTGCGTTTTTTTATTGGCATTGTTCTGTCCGAACATAAGAAAATACTTGTAAAGACATTTTGCACGTTTCTCAAGTTTTTGTATTAAAGTATTTTAACGTTTTATTAGCTTCGGTTATTTATATAGGCCAAACGCATGAAATTATTAAATAACCAATAATTAAAGCATTGGTTTACAGCACTGAAATTTTTAATAAAACTTATTTCGTGCGTTTGAGCTAGAATTGAAATAAAAATTTGGGAGCAATTATTTTTTTTATACTTTTGCTCACAACCGAACCATGCCGGAAGAAAAATTTCTTATTGCCTATAACTTCATTGAGAATTCAAAATCCTTGCTCCATTTTACTCAAAATTCAATTTCAATTGATTATCAAGCATCTTGAAGGTCTTCCTATGGTGAGGCGAAATGCCATATCGAACAATTGCTTCCCGATGTTTTCGGGTCGGATATCCCTTATTTTTGTTCCAGCCGTACAGAGGAAACTTCTCGGAAATCCTCATCATAAACGCATCGCGATACGTTTTTGCCAAAATCGAAGCTGCTGCAATGCTCGCATATTTTGCATCGCCTTTTACAATACAAAAATGCTTGATGTTTTCGTAAGGCGTAAATCTATTTCCGTCGATCAATAAAATTTCAGGCTGCAACGACAAGCGAGAAACTGCCCTGTGCATTGCCATTATACTGGCATTTAGAATATTGATTCTATCAATGGTTTTGTGACTACAAGCTGCAACAGAAAAAGCCAATGCTTCTTTTTCGATAATTTCGCGAAGCTCGTCTCGCTTTCTTGAGGAAAGTTTCTTTGAGTCGTTAAGTGTCGGGGAATCAAAATGATCTGGAAGAATAACCGCTGCGGCAAAAACAGGTCCGGCAAGGCAGCCTCTTCCTGCTTCGTCAACGCCTGCTTCTATTTTTCCTTCTTCATAAAAAGTTTTCAATGCGTAGGTCTTGGGCATAAATTTTATCTGTTTACATTTTTTAGCTTATTTAACCGCAAAGTTCACAAAAAATTGTCGTCTAACTTTCAGCTTCCGACATAAAAATCAATTCTTTAAGTTTTTAACATTCTTAATTCTTCATTAAATCAGTCATCAACTGTTCGTTTCATACACTTTAAAACTGATTTCCACAAATTTTGCGCTGTTTCTTCCCAACTGAATTTCCGGCATTGTATTTTCCCTTTTTCAATAAGCGCATTACGAATTTCGTTGTTAGATGAAATAAGAATCATCGCTTCTTTTATCGCAGCAACAGAATAAGGGTTTACCAAAATGGCTGCTTCGCCGGCAACTTCGGGCATTGAGGTAAGCGCAGATGTGATAACCGGAACTCCGCATTGCATGGCTTCCAATATCGGGATTCCAAACCCCTCAAAATAAGGAACAAACGTCAGCGCATAGGCACTTGCTATCACTTTGGGCAACTCTTCCTTGCTTAATCGTCCCGTAAAAATAATCGCGTCTTTTGACTCAAGCCTCTGATACACTTCCCGAATATCTTTCGTTTTAAACATCGGATCGCCAACAATCACGAGTTTTAGCCCTGATTTTGTTTCTTGTCTAAAAGCATCAAAAGCCGACATCAAGCGCACAATGTTTTTTCGAGGATGCAAAGCTCCGATAAAAACAAAATATTCTGCTCCTTTGGCATATTTATCCCTTACAAGCTTTTGCCCTTCGGCTGACAAAGGTGCAAACTGTTCGGCTGCTCCATTGTAAACAACATCAATCTTTTCTTCGGCAATATTATAGGTTTCAACAATATCTCTTTTAGAAAAACCCGATACCGTAGCTATCTGTGTTGCTTTATTTGCATATTTCGGATAAAAATGCGTATAAAACAAACGGGTAAGATACGGAAGATCTTGAGGTCGATGTTCAAAATTCAAATCATGAATCACCGTTAAGCTCGGAATTTTTGTTTTTAAAGAAATAAAACCATCGGGCGAGATAAACAAATCAACTTTATGTTTCTTGAAAACTTGGGGCAATGCAAACTCAAACCAAAAATACCACAACACAGGGTGGCGCGTCGGCGGATAAACCACAACAGGTTTTATATTAGACGAAAAAACAAACTCTTCCGAATAAGGACGGTCAAAAATAAAAATAAAAGTATGCTCAGGGTGATTGCGTGTTATCCGCTTAAACGTTTCATAGGTAAACCAACCGATTCCTTCAAGTCTATCTCGCAGCAGCAACCTCACATTGACAGCAATATTCATGGTTATGTAGTTTCGCAATTAATATTTAGCAAATATAAGCAGCAATGTGTAAAAATTTCTACTTTTGAGGTTTTATTTCGTTTTTCAATGAAATATGACAAAAAGTTTATACAAAAATTGATTTAAATGAAGAAAAAATTCGTTGTAAATCTCGCCTTGTTGCTATTTTTGAACCTCTTGGTAAAACCATTCTGGATTTTTGGCATCGACCGAACAATTCAGAATGTTGTTGGGGCAGAAAACTATGGATTTTATTTTTCGCTTTTAAACTTTTCGTTCCTTTTCAATATTGTTTTAGATTTGGGCATTACCAATTTCAACAACAGAAACATTTCGCAACACAGGCAGTTGTTGAGCAAACATTTCTCAAACATTATTGTTGCCAAATTCCTCCTTGCTGCATTGTATTTTATTTTCAGCCTGTTGGCTGCAATAATTCTTCAATACGAACGGCGACAAATACACCTGCTTTTATTTCTTATATTCAATCAGTTTCTACTTTCATTCATTTTATACCTGCGCTCAAACCTTGCCGGACTTCATTTGTTTAAAACCGACAGCCTCATTTCCGTACTTGATCGTCTCTTGCTGATTATCATTTGCAGCATACTCTTGTGGAGCAATTGGTTTGATGTCAAATTCAAAATCGAATACTTGGTTTATTCCCAAACCTTTGCCTATCTGAGTACGGCATGTATTACTTTTTTCATTGTTTTAGCAAAATCCGAATTTCTCAAACTACGCTTCGACAAAACCTTTCTTATCGTGATCATAAAAAAAAGTTTTCCCTTTGCCCTCCTTTCTTTGCTTCAGATGTTTTACAGCAGAATCGACTCCGTGATGCTCGAACGTATTCTGACCGACGGGAAAACTCAGGCAGGAATCTACGCACAATCTTTCAGAATTTTAGATGCAGTGTCAATGTTTTCCTTTCTTTTTGCAAGTCTTTTGCTGCCAATTTTTTCTAAAATGCTGAAAGACAAATCGCCGGTAAACCAGCTTACCGAGTTTGCATTTCTATTGCTGATAATTCCGGCATTGATTTTTGCAATTTCCACGAGCTTTTACAGCAAAGAAATCATGAACATTTTATATCATCATCACATACAAGAATCGGCACGCATTTACCAAATCCTGATTCTTGGTTTTGTCTGTATTTCAAGCTCATACATTTTCGGAACACTGCTCACGGCAAACGGAAACATGCGCGCATTGAATATCATGGCTACTGCCGGCTTTGGTATAAATATTTTGCTCAACTTCGTTCTTATTCCTTACTATCAAGCATATGGCGCAGCCCTTGCGAGTATTGCCACACAATTGGCAACAGCCCTTGCGCAGGCTATCATTGCAAAACGGGTATTTAAATTTCAGATTTCTGCAAACTTATCAATCCTCATGAGCGTTTTTGTCCTTATTTTTATAGGAACGGGGATTTTCCTGTTTAATAGTACAACAAACTGGATTTTAGAATGGTGTTTGCTTGTAATTTCGGGATTTAGCCTTGCGTTTGCCTTTAAACTTCTCGACTTACGGGCTATTTACGAACTTCTCAGATACGGCGATTTTGAATAAACCATAATTTCTTGGGGGCTTACATACAATTTCGGGTATGATGAACATCTACCAAAGTGTTGTATATTGTGCTTACGCTCGACTTGCGGAGCATATAATAATCAATTCCCTTTTTCTTGCATTCTTTTTTTACCTGTAAACACGCCGCATGACTATTCACATCAACAGGACAAAAAACCACGTCTGCTTTGTTTATCAAGTTGCTTAAAATTGACTTGTTCTGCGCGCAATTGCCATGATGATAATAAAAATCGCCGCCCAATTCTTGAATCAACTTACGATAATGAGACTCTATTTTACTTATTCCTCCAACAATCAATACGCGCAAGTTGCACAAATTGATTCTATCACAATCCTGACATTTTTCATTGTGCGATTTAAGCGAAACCAACAAATTGTCAAATTCATGCTCTATTTTAAGGAAATCAGTTAGTTGAGCATCTTGCTTTTTCTTTAATTTTTTATTCTCTGATTTCAGAAAAAATATTTCATTATCTTTTGCCTTTGATTCGTCTTCGAGCTTTTGGATTTTCATTTTCAAATCTGCCAAATGCTCTTCCATCTCATGCAATAAATTCGCCTTGTCTTCAATTTTCCGAATCTGATATTTTGCCTCGTTGAGTTCTTGTTCTTTTTTTTGCAGCTCCAGTTCGGTCGATTTTTGCGCGCTTCGTACATTTCTGTACTTTTGTGCCAATTGCGTATTTTGCGCCGATAAGTTTTCAATCTGCCTGCTGATTTTGTACAGCTCAAAATACATCTCATGGCTGTAATTATGTATTCGTCCCAACACAAAATCCTCTTCAACAGATGTTAAGTCAGTGTGTATTGCCAAAGTCCAGATAAAAGCACCGAAATATTCAGGAGTCAAAAACTGCTGAATATTATTCATATATTCATCCTTGTTGAAACTCAAAATATACGAAATCTCGTTTTTAAATTTACGATCAAGAAATTTATGTATAAACTTGGCAAAAGGCGACTTGACAGAAATGGCACTAATGATAAGGTTGTGCATGATCCGCTGATTAACCTTATATTTATCTTTATTGATAAGTTTTTTTATAACTTCTTTCTGCTCAGGATACGAAAGGCAAAAACCTGCGATAGGACAAAAGAAATCTTTGTTGATTTCCCAAATATTTTTTCTCATAATCAATTATATCGGGCTTGTTTTTAAAAAAAATCCCGTTCATGGAAACCTAAAAACAATTCCTATGACATATTTTTTCTTAATTTAAACACTCTTCCTCAATACGGATTTTTTTGGGATTCATTATTTTGGAGATATTTTTCCTTTTCAAATACCTGTCGAATTGGATACTTTTGTCGTAGCCGAGCATTATTCCCAAAATAAAATCCTGCTCCGGCGAATAATCGCTAAGAGATTTTTTCCCAAAAGATTTCACAATATCAACACAGGAAGGATTGCCGAAAAAGACATTAATTTTTTTATCATTCACGGGTCTGATTATAAAAGAAATACCTTTCTTATTTAATATCTCTTCCGTTTTTTCTTGATCTTCCGATTTCATTGTATGCAATACAAGATTGCGAATACCTTTTTTCAACTCGTATATGTGATGAATCAATATCTGAATATCAGGTTCTTTATAATCTGAAGGATTTATTTTCATTTTGTTCCGTGTTTATTGACCTGAAAACGAAAGAATGCAGAATGATTTTCGTATTTTATTTCAGGTTTTATTGTTTGTAAAAATTAATAAAAAAAGGAAATAAGCCTTGAGGAGAACTTACGAAATCTTTTTTTTATAAAGCACAAAATTCGTAGAGAGAGAGTAAAAAGTCACCTAAAGCAAAGTCTTAGTATTGCATTTTTTTATTTTGAGAAGGCTTATTTATCAAAATGAAATCTTAATTGACACAAAACCATGTTTAGGTGACAAAAAAAATCAAAATATTAACTTAACTCTTGCTTAATTTGTTCAACCCATGCCTCAATTCTTTCATTGGTTAAATCAGACTGATTGTCCTCGTCAATAGGCAATCCAACAAATTTACCATCAACAACGGCAGTAGAATCTTCAAAATCATATCCGTCGGTTTTTGTAAAGCCAAGCACTTTGCAGCCTTTATCCTTTATTGCTGCATATATTGTGCCCATGCCATCGACAAAAGTGTCGGAATACGATGCTCCGTCGCCACAGCCAAACAAAGCAACGTTTTTCCCGTTTAGGTCTGCATTTTCTACTTCTGAAAGAAAACTTTCCCAATCGTCTTGCAAATCTCCAACTCCCCATGTTGAAGTTCCAAACAAAAGATTTGAAAAGTTGTTTAATTCTTCTGCAGGATTATCTGCCACGTTAAAAACTTGTGCATCTAATTTTTCTGCGATTTCGTTAGCTACGGTTTCTGTATTTCCTGAGCTTGAACCAAAAAATATTGCTGTATTAGCCATCAATCTAAATTGTTAATAAAATTAATAAATGAATTTACTGTATTTTTTACACCAAAATAATTAATAAAAAATCTAAACACGAAAAAACAGCCTTTCTGTTGTTCTGTGCCTATTTTTCGTTTGCATGTTGATTCGCTTCGTTTGTATTTAAGCCGGCTATTTCGTTGTGCTTTGTTTTGTGATTGTTTTTTTCAGTCATCCATTCTTCCTGAAATATTCTAAAAACTCCTGTCAAATGGTAGCGTGTGAATCCGGTTTCTTTTATTTTTTCAATCATTTCCATAACTAAGATCTATTAAATTATCAAATTGAAATTGCTGAATCGAATCAACAATACAAAAAAAAAGAAAAATGCTTATTTTTGCAATCGCTATTTATGATGATTTTTTTCATTTATTATCACTTAAAATAGGGAGCAAAAAAATCGACTCATGATTGTTTCCGTGAATTTTTCGGGAGAAATAAAGATGGAAAGAACCTGTAAAGTGTTAGATTTAAGTTTTTTGACAAATAAAAACTAAAGGAAAAACACTTTTTTACAAGGAAATGATGCGAATGTTACAGCGAAATAATTTTTTTGGATATTGCAAAAATAGTAAGTCCGGGCAAACTTTTGATGCCTGTTTTTTCCACTATATTTTTCCTGTGGCTGATAACCGTGTGTGTCGTAATATTCAGACTTTCTGCAATTTCTTTATTCGACAATCCTTTTGTCAGTTTAATCAAAACTTCTGTTTCGCGTTCGGTCAATTGAATGCTTGTTTTGGTTTCTTTCGGGCGTTTGCCGGTTAAGTTGCTCAATTTGTTGCTTATAGTTTTCACACTTTCCGTTATTCCAAACGACCAATCAAAGGCTTCTAACAGATCGTTGGCAAAAAATGAATAAAGCAAGCCGATCCATGTTATTTTGGGAAACTGCAACTTTAGTTTCAGAAAATCATCAAGCCGATTTTGAATAATTACAGGATTTAATATTACGACAGAAATGCCCAATTTATTTATAAAAAGCTGTAATTCGCTCAAATCTTTCATTCTGTGCAAACGCGAAAAGTCACTGTTTTTCAGTAATAATGAATAAAATCCCTCGTACACAATATCTGACGGTTCAATTACTGCAATATTCAAATGGTTATTTATCATTTTCGTTGTTCTCAATTTTTTCGATAATAGGAATTAATATCCGGTCTTCAATTGTTGAATGAATTTTCAGGTCGAAATCCAATTCAAATAAGTGGTCTAAAAATTGCTTTCTGGTTGACAAATCTTCTTGCAAATGAATATGTTTCAACATTAAATTCTGCAAATCGCAAAGTTTTGTCTCAATGTCTGTGTGATGTTCGCGGTATTGCTTTACAGAAAAAGAGTGCTTTCTGCCTCCCTGACTTTCTCCGACCAATTCGTGAAAATAAGGGAAAACAATTTCGTCTTCGTAATGCAAATGTTCCAAAACTTCGTGGAAATATTCATTAAAAAACGTTTCAATAAGTTCAATATCTTTTGTATTATGATTTTTGTGTAATTTTTTAATACAATTTTTTATTTCCGGATATTTCTCCTCTTTGTAATATTTATGGTTATTTTTCAGAAACTTAATGATTGAGTCAATATCTCCCAAGCCAAAGTTTTGTTCATGGTCAGGGAAGAATCCATTGTACAGATTGCCAATACTTAAAAATGCCTGAAGGCTGATTTTATATTCATCGCACAATTGCTCAATGGTTTTGTAGTCTATCACAAAATCAATCTCAAAATGCTGCAAAAGCGAAAGCAGCGAATGGTTTTCATTGATTAAATCAAGCATTTTCATGCCCGGCTTCATGTATGTTTTATGTGTTTGGTACATCTTTTTTTCTGTGTATTAGTAAAAGTAATTTTATCAATATTTCGCCAAAAATCTCTAAATAAATAACAATCTATCACTTAATTTCTTTTAAATCGTCAATGCGGCTTATCGGCTAAGTGCTTACCTTAGTTTGCCGTGTGAGTAGTAGCAAGTGAAGCAAATTGCCACCCGCCCGGCAAATTGCGTTAAGAACAGCTTTGTTATAGCTTTTATTTTATCATTATTTCAACTTGTGCTTTTCCACTACCTTGATTTCCAATAAAAACAGTTGTTTTTGCGATGGATTATGCGTATTTGTCCAATAATTTTTTTAATTCTTTTTTGTCCGGTAAATATAATTTATATTCGTTTGCAAAAATTTGTTTGTTGTTTTTTGGCAATGTATATTCAATCACAAAATCATCATTCTCTTTGCATAATATTATTCCAATTGTGGGATTTTCGCTTTCTGTTTTCACTTCCCTGTCATAATAATTGACATACATTTGCATCTGACCAATATCCTGATGTTTTAATTT
>PDWI01007041.1_pt1 | contig 13861 bp, 11 predicted proteins | sample 1430891 | NCBI WGS metagenome assembly PDWI01 (sample SAMN01162508, study PRJNA174530) | Oral metagenome, whole genome shotgun sequencing project. | biome: Marine environment; feature: Marine mammal; material: Swab sample of the gingival sulcus; isolation source: swab sample of gingival sulcus...
AAAGCTTTGTTTCGAGCATCTTCAAAGGTTGAAATATTAAAAAAGGATTCAGGTAGTAAAAATCCTAGATAGCCATTCTTTTTTAAGCATTTTAAACTTGCAAAAAAGAAGAGAGAGCAGGTATCTAAACTTTTGTTTGCTCCAAAATTAAGGGCATAATTTTTCTTTTCCTGCTTGCTGATTTTTTTACCCCAAGGGGGATTGGTATAAATATAGTCAAATTTATTTAAATTATCCTCTATGGCGTCTAAAAAATTGGCTTGGCGGATATTTTTACTTTGGTAGCCTGTTTTTTCTTTGATTCTGGCTCTAGTAATTTCAATAGCAATTTTATCAAGATCAAAGCCGTAAATATTTTGCGGTTTAAAGCCAATTTCTAAAGCTCTCATAATAAAATTTCCTGAGCCGCAGCAGGGATCGCAAAATATTTTATTGGAAAAATCTTGGTTATTATCGTTTTTCAGCATATCGTTAACAATATTTTGAGGAGTGTAGTAAATCCCCTCTTTATTACGGTAGGAATTGGCAAGTTTTTCTTGGTAGTTCTGCCCAAGAGTAGCTAAATCTTTAATTGCTAAATTCTTGAGGATTGTTAAGCTTAACTGATCGTGATCGTGAAAGTCTTTACAAGATTTATTGGCTCTCGAAGTTAATTTTTCTTTGCCGGCAATTTCTTTTAAAAAGATCTCTAGAGAATCGTTGTCAATTTTTCCGTTTTTCTTTTTAAGATAACCAATTTTAACCCAGTTTCTAATAGTTGCGGTAGTAACTTGAGCAATTTCGGCAGCTTCTTTTAGACTTATTTGATTTTTTTCGTGCATGGATAATTTCAGCTAATTTTGATAAAATAAAAGCCGTTTGCAAAAAACGGCTTTTATTAATTGTTTCAAGGAGACTCTATTTGATCAAGGTTATTTTTTTGATAAGTTGTTCATTACCAAAGTTGAATTTAACAAAATAAGTTCCACTTTTTAAATTATTACCATCAAGTTTTAATTTATGCTCTCCGGCAGTCATTTTGTTCTTACTCAAAATACTCTTAACTTTTTCACCTTTAATATTTAAAAGGTTCGCTGTTACAATTTCTGCTTTATTGAGTTTAAAGCTGATAGTTGTAGCCGGATTAAATGGGTTTGGATAAATAGATAAATTAATCTTGTTTGGCATATTTTCTTCAATAGAAGTCATGTCATAATTAACTTCTTTTTCAAATAAGAAATGATTTTCAGCATTGATTCTAATTTTTACTGTTCCTGTATTTTCAGTGAAAATATCTTTAAAATCAGCAAAAGGGATTTGTAGATAGCCTGCTTCATCAGCAATTCCATTAGCCTTAATTTCACTATTTTCATCTAAGATAGCAACGAAAGCATAAGGCTCGGTTGTCATCATAAAATCTTTATTATTAGTAAGAAGCTCAGGAACAGATGCCGGATCAATGTTTTTTGGTTCTGCATTCCAGATGGCAAGAGCAGGGTCTCCAAGTAGATTAACACAGTAAGCAATCCAGTGAAGCTGACCAAAGTAAGGTCCTGATTCTAAACTATCATTAATCTGGGGATCTTCACCTAGCATAATGGCAGCATTAGCTTCCTTAGAATAAGAATTCATAGTTTGTAATTTGTGAAATCCTTGATTAAAAAGAGCGTCATGGAAATAGCGGTGGAATCTTTGACCGGAACCATCGGTATCATAAGGAGAACCAAGTCCATATCTGGAGTTACCAATATAAGCAACAGCAGCATTTTTTATTCTAACAAATTTTTCACCAATACAATCCGCTCCATAAACGCCAAAAGAGGTTCTATTATCAAAAGATCCACTGTAACAACCTTGGGAATAGATGATAAAATAATTGGCATTAGTGCCATCATTATCAAAAGCAGAAGGCTTGACATTCTGATCATATAAATGCATATTATAATCAACATTAGAATGCCCTAAATGGTCTAGCCAAACTATTTTTTTATCGTTAATCATATCTAAAAGATCATAACCATCCCAGCTTTGATCGTATTGATAAAGAGTATGAGTATCCCAAGAGCTGGTAAATCCTTTAGTGGTATATCCATTATGATCGCATTCTTCTAAAAATTCATCCATGTAGAATTTTCCATAAGTATCAACCCAGCCAAAACCACCAGAAGCTGACCATAAAAATTCCCCAACCAGCATATTATTGTTTAAACTTTCAGTAACAGGAGTAGTTCTAAATTTAATAGTTTTGCTAGTCATATTTTCAAGATCTTCCAGATTGTCCATTGGTAGTCTTGCTGTTAAAACTTCACTAAGAAAGTCTTCACTACCGCATTCTCCGTAATATTCGCTTCCTTCAAGTTGCCACGAACCATCAAGGCAGCTATAATAAATGTCGGCAGGAATATCTTTTTCATCATAAAAATCAGTTCCGTAATCTAAAATTTGAGATCTAAATCCCCTGTGAGGGATTTGTTCTACATCACCGGCTAAAAGAACGAAAGAGATATTGTTGTTTTCGTATTCATCTCTGATATAATTTCTGATTTTATCTTGAAGGTCGTAGCCATTTCCTTCAGCTTCAATAGTTTCAACAGTTGCAATCTTAGTTTTAAAACATCTTTGATTGTTAAAATTAACAAAATCTGTAAAAGAATCAGCAAAATTATTGCTTGTGATAATCAAATAATCATAACTAGAATTAGTTTTTCCTCTAGAACTTGTTAAGCTTGCTACTGCCTCTTTATTATCTACCAAAGCTCTTAAAGATCTCTTTATTAGAGGATTAGTTTTAATAATTTGCTGTTTCTTACTTTCTTTAGTCGAGATCCTAAGTTTAATATTGCGGTAATACTTAAGTTCTTTTTTGATTGGATTATACTGCATTGGATAAAGAAGACCAAGGGCAATAGGATGTCCATTCTTATAAGCAGTTTTAAATTTTTTACTAATTAAATTTTGAGGAAAGAAAGCATCTTCTTGATAGATTTTAGGTGTTGCAAAAGTCATCTTCCTACGAGGCTGTTTACTGAGAGGAAGCTCAGGGAAATTGGGTTTTATTTCCACATTATTTAAAGTTCTTGCTCCTCTAAGATTAATGATTTCCACTTGACTAACTTCTTCGCCATCATTCAAGAGAAGTTTGACTTGTTTTAGAGCAATTTTGGGCTGAAAGGGTCTGTTTAGAAGATCACAGCCCTCAAGCTTTACTTTGCCATTGCTAATTTCAGGATCAGCAAACTGATAAGAATATTCAAAAGTTCTAGCATTTAGAATTTTGATTAGACTTAAAATAATTAAGGAAAAAACTATTTTTTTCATAAAATCTCCATGTTTATTATATTTTGATTGCTAATTTAGTATTAAATATCTTTATGGACAATATTAATCGTAATTATTTTGGAAAAAGTTTCCATCGTTAATTGAACTCTTCTCCTATAAAAACTCGATCATTTCCCCCATAATCTTTTAAAACTCTATTTTTTTTAAAAAGGTTTTCATAAATTTTTAAAATAGATTCTCTTTGATTATAGCCTATTTCCAAAAAAAGTAACCCGTTTTGCTTTAAAAATCTAGGGAGTAACTCTTTAATTCTGTGATAGAATTTGAGCCCGTTTTCAGAATCGGTTAAAGCTTCTTTTGGTTCAAATTTTTTAACTGTAGCATCTAAATTCTGATATTCTGCCATTGAAATATAAGGAGGATTACTAATAATAAGATCAAATTTTGAATCAATTTTGGCGAGGTCTTGATTATTAAAAAGATCAATTTGGAGAAGGTTTATTCTATCTGAAAGTTGATGATTTTTGATATTTAAATTGGCAACTTTCAGAGCGTTTTGGTATTTATCAATGGCGGTTATTTTGAGATTTTCAAGTTTAGCAGCTAGAGCAATTGCAATAGCTCCACTTCCTGTTCCAATATCAAGAATCCTAATATTTTGATCTGAAGATTTTTGTTTTATTTGTTCAAGCGTCTGTTCTACTAAAAACTCAGTATCAAATCTTGGGATTAAAACGGATTCATCCACATATAAATCTAATCCGTAAAAATTAGTTTTTTTCATTATGTACTGGAGAGGTTTTTGGGCTTTTTTCTGCTTGAGAAAGTTTCTTACCTTAGCTAACTCTTGCTCTGTAACCGGCTTATCAAAATTTAAATAAAGATCAAGACGGTTTATTTGATAAAGATCTGCTAAGAAAATTTCAACTTCTAATCTGCTATTTTCAATTTTGCAATTTGATAAATATTCTTTGCTTAAGTTTAAAACTTCTATTAGGGTTAAGTCTTTCTTGTTCATTTACCACTCTTTTTTTGTTTTTCTTTTCCAAAAATTGTAAGATAATTTTTTTTTTTATCTTTCAAAATAAAATTTACTTTATTATTATAGAAAAATGTAAGATTCTATTTTTGAGAGATGGAAGGCGCATGATAAATGTTAAACGAGATAGGTGGAATATGAAATTAGGTGTTATTTATAATTTGGATCAAATAAGACAAGAGCAAATGATTTTAGATTTTTTTAACTGGTTGGAAGAAAAGCAGATAGAATATTTCTACAATAATAACCTTTCTAAAATAACTCTTCCTAATTCCAAAGCCATGGATAAATATTCTCTGATAAAAAAGGCTGATATTTTACTTGTCCTCGGAGGAGATGGCTCAATGCTGGAAATCGCTAGAAAGTCTTCTCCTTTTAAAAAGCCTATTTTAGGAATAAATCTAGGAAAGCTGGGTTTCTTAACAGATGTTGATTTAGTAGATGTTAAAGCTAAAGTAGAGGAAGTTCTGAAAGGTAATTATTATATTGAGGAAAGAATGCTTCTTAAAGCAGAGTACGAAGATAGGACGCTCTACGCTCTCAATGATATTATTGTACATAAGGGATTATATGGTAGAATTATTCAGCTTAAAGTTTCAATTAATTCTGCTTTTTTTTCAAAATTTACAGCTGATGGATTAATAATTTCTACTCCAACAGGATCTACAGCCTATAATTTATCTAATCAAGGTCCTGTGATTGAACCAAATGTGGAAAGTGTTATTTTAAATCCGGTTTCTCCTCATGCTCTAGCTATGAGACCAATCATTGTTTCTGATAAATCAAAAATTAGTGTTGAAATTCTAACAAAAGAGAAGGGGATTATTATTAGTGGGGATGCTCAAGAAACTATAAATTTCAATGAGGATAGTTCGCTTTTGATTCAAAAATCCAAAGAAAAAGCTCTCTTGATTAAATTTAAAGATTATTCTTTTTACAATATCCTAAGAAAAAAATTGGGTTGGGGAGATTTTTCAAGAAAATGATCTTTTTTATGTATTTTTTTTACAATTATTTGTATATTATCTTACAGATTCGTTAGGTAAGGGTCTGGATTTGTACCCTAGAGAGATTTATAAACTAAATAATTTTAATGATTTTAATGTATATTGATATAAAATAAAGGGTCTTAAAATGCTAAAAATGTTTAAAAAGAAAAGAGTTCGAGATTATTTAAATGATGATGATTTTCTAAAAGAATACCAAAAGGCAAAGCAAGATGAAAATCCTGAAAAGAGTGATGTTGAGGATTCTTTAAAAGATTTTAAAATTAAAAATGAAAGTCAAGATGAGCCTATAAAAGAAGCATTTTCTGAAAAAGAGGGAATTGTTCAGGAAGCTAGTTTTTTAGAAGATAAAACAATTTCAAAAGATGAGGAAGAAATTGTTGCTCCTGAGAATCTCCCTAAGGATTTTGAACTAGAAGAGAAGGAGAGGGAGGATGCCACAGGAGATGAGACAATAATTCTTGCTAATGAACAAGATTCTGATGATGAAGAACTTATTTTGATAAAAAAAGAAGAAGAATTTACTCCGCCGAGCGAATTGCTGATTAGTGAACTTGAAATTATTCCTGATAATCAATTAACAAGAATAGTAGATGATTCTTCTGATGGTATTCTCTCCGATTCAGAGCTTCCGACAATAGAAGATTTAATTTTAGAAAAAGATAAATCTCTTCCTGTTTCTTCAGAAGATCTTATTATAATATCAGATGATAAAATTATTGATGAAAATATTGAAGATGAGCAGGAGCTTGAGCAAAAGACTGAAGTTTCCCAAGAAGATGAGCAAGAGCCCTTGAAATATAAAAAGAAGCAGGAGGTTTTTTCTAATGTTAGGATTAGTTCAGTTGTTGAAGATGAAGATTTAGCAGAGATTAAGGTGTTGAGGGATGATATTTTGCAAGAGAGCCGAGAGGTTCCTGATGATTTAAGTTTAGATCAAGAAGAATTTAATCAAGAGTTTGAGAATTTAATAAAAAGAGAAAATCTAACTTCTTTTGAAGATTCTCAAGATGAACAAATCTTTGACGATCAGGAAGAAGGATTCGAAAAAGGGTTCGAAAAGGAATTCGAAAAAGAATTTTCTGAAGAACTAGAAGAAGAGTTAAAGAAAGAAGATTTAGCAGCAGAAGTAAAAGAAGAGCCGGTAAAAGAAGAAGATAATATTCCAACTAAAGGAGAAGAGAAGAAAGGTTTTTTCTCAAAACTCAAAGACTCTCTTTTTAAAACTAAAAATAGCATTCTAAGTAAGTTAAATGGTATTATAAGTTCTAATGCTACTATTGATGATGATACTTTAGAAGATTTAGAAGAGGCTCTTTATACCTCTGATCTTGGAGTTAAAACAACTGAGAAGGTTATCGAAAATATTCGAGAAAGAGTTAAGCTGGAAAAAGATAATAGTATTTCAAGGCTAAAAGAGTTTGTTACGGAAGAATTGGAAAAATTAATTAAAACCAATGATAATTTAGTTAAAGCTGATTTTAAGGAAAAGCCTTTTGTGGTCTTAGTGGTAGGGGTTAATGGTAACGGGAAAACAACTACTATTGGTAAACTTGCAAAATATTATAAAGATAAGGGACTCAGTGTCTTAGTTGGGGCTGCTGATACTTTTAGAGCTGCAGCAATTGAACAATTGGAAACTTGGGCTAATAGAGCTGAGGTTGATATTGTTAAGCAAGAAATGCATAGTGATCCGGCTGCTGTTGCTTATAATTCTTATCAAACTGCGATTGCCAGAAATAATGATGTTTTATTAATTGATACTGCAGGAAGACTTCATAATAAAGCTAATTTAATGAAAGAATTGGAAAAAATAGGTAGAGTAATAAAAAAATTGAATCCAAATGCTCCTCATGAAGTTCTTTTGGTGTTAGATGCTACTACAGGTCAGAATGCCTTGAGCCAGGCAAAACAGTTTAATTCTTCAACTCCGATCACAGGAATTGTTCTTTCCAAACTTGATGGAACTGCTAAAGGTGGGGTTGCTATTTCAATCAATCAAGAATTAGATATTCCGGTTAAATTTATAGGAATTGGAGAAAAGATTGCAGATTTGCAGGAATTTGACCCTAAAAAATATGTGAAAGCAATTTTTGAATAAAAGAAAGGTTCTAATGATGAAAAAAATTATGATATTATTAGCAGTATTAGCGATAAGTTTAACTCTTAATGCCAGAGGTATGAATGCCGGAGCAATTAAACTTGGTCTTTATGCTCCAAGTGCTACAGAAGCCGGTTTTATTATTGGTGGAGAATATGGCAGAAAAATAGATGAAGCTTTAGATGTTTGTTTTAGTTTTGATATGTTTCATAAAGAATTTGATGATAATAAAGCTTATAAAGACACTACTGCTTTTGACGGTAATGTTCAATTTAATGATCTTGAAAAATTAGCTCAGACCACAGTTTATGATTTTCCTTTAATGGTTTCTCTAACGGCGAAGTTTCCAATTAACAACCGATTAAAATGGTTTTTAACCGGAGGTTTTGGGGCTGAAATGCTATATGCCTCTTATTATCGATTAGTGGATAATAATGATAAATCTCCAAAAGAAGAGACTGGTTTTGCTTTTGATTGGAACTGGAGGATCGGAGCGGGAGCCTTATATCAATTAGGTTCTTATTCTGAGATTTTTCTAGAATTTACCTATCATATTTCTGAACCAAGCTATGAGTATAAATTAAAAGGGAAAACTTACGAAAGAATTTATGATATGAATGGAATTTTGAGTAGAGTTGGAGTGAGATATTACTTGTAACTCTCTAAAAATCTAAAAAAATAATATATTTAAAATAAAGGAGGAAAATATGAAATATGGTGATTTTCTTTTCACTAGTGAATCTGTAACAGAGGGGCATCCTGATAAAATAGCTGATCAAATTTCAGACAGTATTTTGGATGCGGCTTTAAAAGCTGATCCCATGAGTAGGGTGGCAATTGAAACTTTTGTTACTACAGGAATGGCAATAGTTGGTGGTGAAATGACCACTAAATCAGAGTACATTGATGTCCCAAAATTAGTAAGAGAAACAATTAAAGAGATTGGTTATGATGATTCTAGAATGGGATTTGATTATAATACTTGTGCTGTTTTAACAAGTATTGACCAGCAATCTAGCGATATTGCTCTTGGGGTAAATAAAGACGGAGCCGGAGATCAGGGATTAATGTTTGGTTTTGCTTGTGATGAAACAGAGGAATATATGCCTCTTCCTATAGTCTTGGCTCATAAATTAGCTAAGCAGCTTACTAAATGCAGAAAGGAAGGAAATTTAGTTTTCCTAAGACCGGATGGTAAATCTCAAATCTCTGTTAATTATGAAGACTGGAGACCAAAATCAATTAATACTGTGGTAATATCATCTCAACATTCTGATGATATTTCAACTACTGAACTTAGAGAAAAAATCAAGAAATATGTGATTGATCCTATAATTCCCGAAAAATATATTGATAGGGATTTTATTACTCATATCAATCCTACCGGAAGATTTGTAATAGGTGGTCCTCAGGGTGATGCCGGACTTACCGGAAGAAAAATTATTGTAGATACTTATGGTGGATTTGCTCGCCACGGCGGAGGGGCATTCAGTGGGAAAGATGCTACTAAAGTAGATAGAAGTGCTGCTTATATGGCAAGATATATTGCTAAAAATATTGTAGCAGCAGGTCTTGCTAATAAGGTTGAAATCCAGCTTGCTTACGCGATTGGTGTGGCAGAGCCTGTTTCAGTGATGGTTGATACTTTCAGAACCGGTAAAGCAACAGAAGAAGAAATCGTGAAACTTATTAGAAAGAATTTCGATTTAACACCTAAAGGAATTATTGAAAAATTAGATCTTAGAAAGCCTGTCTTTAAAAAGACTGCAGCTTATGGTCATTTTGGTAGAGATATTTTCTCTTGGGAGAAATTAGATATGGTGGATGCACTACATTCTAAGTAGAGCACCCTTAAAACTACTAAATATTATAACTAGGGCGTTATCTGTTTTTAAGATTGCTATAGTATATTTAACTTACAATCATTAAAAAATGTGATTTTGTTTCTACAATGAATAGCCATAAACTTTGGATTGAGCTTCGCTGTTACTTCGTGATGATCGTTAAAATTCGTTTTCCGGTGCTCATTTACTACAGTAAATTCCGCTCCTGTACCACGATGTGAGCTTACGCTGCTACTTCGTGGTGCCTAGAACTCCTGCGTTTATGACTTTTTCAGGACGCTCTAAGTAGAATAATTTGCAATTATAAAAAAATGCAAGATTTCGGTCTTGCATTTTTTATTTTTGTTAATTTTCTTTAAAGAAAAAAAGGAAGAGAAATGGATAGTTTTTTTTCAGATCAAATAGCAGATTCTATCATAACGATAGCCAATAAAGAAGAAATTAAGCATATTACTAAAAGTCTTCGTAAAACTATTGGTAGTAAATGTTTTATTATCGATGGTCAGGGGAATAAATTTCTCAGTAAAATTATAGAAATTTCAAATAAGAAAATTATCTTAGAAATTCTTCAAAAAGAAATTACTAATTTAGAATATGATGATTTAAAAATAACAATTGCTATTGCTAAACTGAATAATACGAGTAAATATAAGCTCTTAATTCAAAAATTGGTTGAACTTGGGGTTAGTGAAATTCTCTTTTTTCCTGCTGAATATTCTTCTTTTCCCAAAAAAAATATTCCTGATTTAGAACCTTACGCTATTGAAGCTTTAAAGCAATGCGGAGGCGTTGTAATTCCTAAAATTAAAAGTTTAGATTCTTTTGAAGAAATGCTTTTAGTTGAAAAAGAAACTAAGCTTTATTGCCAGTTTGGGGGAGAGGGTCTTGAAAATTTTAGAGCCACTAGAGGTGAATTTTTAATTGTTATAGGTCCTGAGGGAGGATTTTCAGAGCCTGAAATAGTCGCACTAGATAAGGCTAATTTTAAGAGAGTTTCATTAAATAAGAGAATTTTGAGAGCAGAAACTGCGGCGATTATAGCAGCAGGAAAACTACTGTAAAAAATTAAAGGTTTAAATGAAGTATTTAATTAGTGCTTGCTTAGCCGGAATAAACTGTAGATATGATGGTAAAAATACCCTAAGCCAAGAATTAAAAAAACTGGTGAGGAGCGGGGAAGCTATTACTGCTTGTCCCGAAGTTTTGGGAGGCTTATCAATTCCCAGAGATCCTTGTGAAATTCAGGTTAAGTCAGGTAAACGGTATCTTATCAGTAAGCAGGGAAAAGATTGCACTGAGCAATTTCAGAAAGGAGCAGAGGAAACTCTAAAAATTTGTCGAGATAATAATATTGAAGTGGCAATTTTGAAACAAAAGAGTCCTTCCTGTGGCTGTGGGAAAATCTATGATGGTAGTTTTAGTGGTAAAATTATATCGGGAAATGGAATAACGGCGGAGTTACTCCTGAAAAATGGGATTCGGGTTTTAACTGAGGAGGAGTTTACCAATTCCTCGCAAGCATAATTGCCAGAGCCGCCGTTATGGCAGTTTCTGTTCGTAAAATTCTCTTCCCCAGTGAGGCTATTTGAAAAGAGTGCTTTAAAAATAATTCTCTTTCTTTATTAGTCCAGCCTCTTTCGCTTCCTATTGCCAAGATAATTTCCTCTTCACTATCAAAATCAACTTTTGCTAATGATGGAGCATTTTCATCTATATCCAATAATATTTTTCTACTAATTTTGGCAGATTCAATTTTTTGTAAGCCACTTTTCAGGGAATTATGCAAAGAAAATTTAGGCAGGAGAGTCTGTGAAGCTTGAGAAATTCCGGCAATTAAGCATTTTTCAATTTGAGATTTTTCTGAAAGTGATGATTTTAAATAAGAATTTTCACCAAGTTCAGTTCCGCATAAAAATATTTCATAACAACCAAGGCTGGCAATATCTCTTAAGATTCTTTTCAGCTGAATTGGCCTGGGAAATCCAATGAGTAATTTTATTTTAGGAAGAGCTAGAGAATCTCTTTTCTCTTCAAACGAAAAAACTATTTTCTCTTTGCTGAAATCTTTAATTTCTGCTATTCCTATTTTGCCATTAATAATTCCTGCTTTAAAGAAATCACCCCTAGAAAGTTTTAAGATTTTTTTGAGATGATGATATCTGTCATCGTTTCTAGAGAAGATGTATTCGCTTCTTTCCGGATTATATTGATCGTTTTCTTTTGAAAATAAAATTATATTCATTGTGCTCTTTCTTATCTAAATAAATCGTTCTTAATTTTCATAAAATATTAAAATTTTTAGATTTGAGCAATCTTTTTTCAAATTAACAACCATCTTTTACTTTTAATCAATTTAGATTTTATTTAAAGATTATTCTTGGTTTTTATCTTGAGATAGGGATATATTTTAAGATTGCTATTAAAGATGAATCTTTTTATCTTATAACTGTAATAGTTTTTTAGGAAACTCTAGCTAGAAGCAAGCAATAAATAAGGGAAAAATATGCAGATAGAAGCTATTCGTTTAAAAAATTTTAAAAATTTTAAAGATGTAGAGATGCTTGATATTCCAAAATTTTGCGTTCTTGTGGGGGCTAATGGCTCCGGAAAATCAACATTATTTAGCGTTTTTGCTTTTTTGAAAGAAGCGTTATCAAGTAATATTAATATCGCCTTAGTTAAAATTGGTGGAAGTCGGGGATTTAGAGAAGTTAGGAGCCGTGGGTCTGATGGTAATATAGATATTGAAATTCAATATAGAGAAAATGACAAATCTCCTCTAATTACTTACTATCTTTCTATTGGAGAAAGAGATGGAAAAGCTATAGTTGCTAGGGAAATTTTAAAATATCGCCGAGGTAGTGGGGGAAAGCCTTGGCATTTCCTTGATTTTTCAAATGGAGAAGGGACAGCTGTTAATAATGAACTTGACAAAGGAAAAGATATAGAATATCTAGAGCGTGAGAAGCAAATATTACGATCTCCTGATATTTTAGCCATTAAAGGATTGGCTCAGTTTTCTCGTTTTTCTGCTGCTATGGCTTTAGGAACATTAATTGAAAATTGGCATATTTCTGATTTCCACATTAATCGTGCTAGACCTGAGCAGGAAGCCGGATATGCAGAACATTTATCTAAAGAGGGAGAAAATTTGTCTTTGGTAACAGAGTATTTATACAATAACCACAAGCAAGTTTTTGAATCTATTCTTGAGAAAATGAAAATAAGAGTCCCCGGAATTTCTGCTGTAGATGCAAAAACTACCGAAGAAGGACGAGTTTTACTAAGATTTCATGATGGAGCTTTTGAGGATCCTTTTTTAGCCCGCTATGTATCTGATGGAACAATTAAAATGTTTGCCTATTTAGTTTTACTTTACGATCCAAATCCTCACCCGCTACTATGTGTTGAAGAGCCTGAAAACCAATTATATCCTAATTTATTATGGGAGCTTGCAGAAGAATTTCGTGCTTATGCTGAGAGAGGATCTCAAGTTTTTGTTTCCACTCATTCTCCTGATTTTCTTAATGCAATTGCTATAAATGAAGTTTATTGGCTGGTAAAAGAACAGGGGAGAACAATTATTAAACGAGCTAAAGATGATGAGCAACTCCAAGCATTTATAGACGAGGGCGATCAAATGGGATATTTGTGGAAAGAAGGTTTTTTTGGGGGAGCAGATCCCAAATGAAGCAATTGATTTTTTTTCTAGAAGAGCCCTCCGCTCGCGAAATGTTAAAAGGAATGTTAGCTAATATTTTACCAACAGATATTAATTCTGTGTTTGTTGTTTTTGAAGGTAAACAAGATTTGGAAAAACGAATGCCAATGCGTTTAAAAGCTTGGAACAATCCAAATGCCAAATTTATTGTTATCCGAGATAAGGATAGTGGTGATTGTGTAGAGGTTAAGGAAAATCTATTGCAGAAATGCATTAAAGCAGGCAAGAGAGATGTGCTTATTAGGATTGCCTGTCATGAGCTAGAATCTTTTTACCTTGGAGACCTACAAGCTGTGGAGCAGGCATTTAGGATCCCTAAACTTGCTGCTAAGCAAGGTAAAGTTAAATTTCGCGATCCTGATAAATTATCAAATCCTGCTCAAGAATTAAAAAAGTTGGTTCCTGCCTACCAAAAAGTAGCCGGATCAAGAGCAATTGGTCGGTTTCTAGGAATAAACAATAATTATTCAACAAGTTTTAACGCTCTTCTTTCCGGACTAAAAAAGATCATAGAAAAATAAGCTCCGCTGGTGGTAAATCGCTGCGGATCAATGACCGAAGGTCGGCGTAAGCCCAGAAAAAATAGTATTTCACAACCCTTTTTGGAAATCTTTCTTCCTTTCTTTTGCAAAAAAAATCTTTTCCTTAAACGCACCTTTTTAAATTTTAAATATTTTCCTGACTTCCGAAATTTAACACCCTAGCTAAAGCTCCAACAATATAGCTCGATATTTTTTAGCAACAACAATCTCTCTATCTCATTGTTTGGAGGAAATATGTCAATATAAAGGAAACAGGGCAATTTATATCGGTGTGAGTTAGCAAAGGCTTTCTTATTTTTTTAATTCATCTCTAGGCTTTCGTGTTTATTTTCGTATTTTATAGATGGAT
>PDWI01023354.1_pt1 | contig 13861 bp, 12 predicted proteins | sample 1430891 | NCBI WGS metagenome assembly PDWI01 (sample SAMN01162508, study PRJNA174530) | Oral metagenome, whole genome shotgun sequencing project. | biome: Marine environment; feature: Marine mammal; material: Swab sample of the gingival sulcus; isolation source: swab sample of gingival sulcus...
TAATTTTGTGAATGCCTTGCTTAAAATTCCGTCATTATTGGAAAAAGAGCAACAGAATTTACAGGAAAACCAACAGCCTATTCCGACACTTCAAGAGGTGGTAAATGGTCAGTGGCGAAAAGAAAATGAACTCAAAGAACTTAAATCGGAATTAGGAATTTTGAGTCGGAAAATTGATGCTGACTTAAATCCGATTGAGGAAAAAGGACAAGAAGAGAAAGAGGATAAAAAGGAAGATTTGAATAAGGGAAAAAGGCGAAAAATGTAGTTGTGTTATTTTTTTACGTATTCTAAACAATTTCTTATCTCATCTGAAAAGGAAATATTCACAAACAATAATTCGTTATAAGGTACTGATTACCTGATTTTTAAAACATAAATATCCCTCTATATGTAGTAGAGGGACATTTTTTGTTGTACTTCGTTGCAAAGGTAATACAAAAAAATGAATTAATTTCAAAAAAACAAATGTTAAAAAGTGTTTGCTTGTATTTTATTAAACAATACTTCAATAAAATGGGGGGGGGGTAATTTATTGATTTACAACGTTTTATGTTGTATGCATTAAGAGTTTTGATAGTTGCAAAAAATAAAATTTTAGGATTGTAATATTATTTTTTTTACTATTTTTTTGAAAAATACATTCTCTTTTATTGTTAATTTTTATCAGCAAAACGCGTGTTTTTTAGAGCTTTTTGTCCCTCTACTACATATAGAGAGGCAAAAAAGAAAAAGGTATGAGAAGGATAGTAATTGCAATGTCGTTTTTTTGTAGCTTATTAACAGGAGTTAATGCTCAAAAGGTGTTGGTAAAAAATAATTTACTCTATGACATTACCACGACACCTAATATTGGGGTGGAGTTTCGCTTAACTCCCCAAACTTCATTGTCATTGCATACAGGGTATAACCCTTTTAAATTCCCGTCAAAGAAAAATAGTGAAGATGTTAGAATAAACACTAAACTCAAGCATTGGGTAGTAATGCCTGAATATAAATACTGGTTCTGCAAAACTTTTGAGAGAGGTTATGTGGGGCTACACGGTATCTACGGACAGTATAATGTCGGAGGTATCGGAAACACTAGTAGTAGTTTTTTTTCTCTGAAAGATTATCGCTATAAGGGTTATGCTTATGGCGGTGGTCTTTCTTATGGTTACCAATGGGCTATTGGTGGGCGTTGGGGCTTAGAAGCATCACTTGGCGGAGGGTTCTTGCATTTGGAATATGACAAATACAACTGTGGAGAATGTGAAGAAAGTTTGGGGCGATTTTCACGCAATTATTTCGGAATAACCAAAGCCTCTGTTGCTATTGTCTTCTTTATTCAGTAGGCAACACCTTTAGGTAAAATATAAAAATATCATTATGTGCAAAAAATATTACACTTTCGGATTACTTCTTTTGAGTATATTATTTTGTAGTCTTTCACAGGTTTCTGCACAGAACAATCGTGTGAGAAAATCGGCTGTGAAACACCGTAAACTGAATGTTGCTCCTAATAAAGAGAGTATTCCATTAGAAGAGAACTATTTAAAAGTAGTGAATGAGAAAAACTTTACTCGTAACGACTCATTATATGTTGATTTTCAACTTTTGATCAACGGAAAAGTTATAAAAAGTGGCGAATCGTTATCTTTAATCCCTGAGTATCAAATGAAAAATGATGCTTATGAACTTCCTGCTATTTTAATCAATGGAAAAAAAAGAGTATCCTATTACAAACGCGAACGAAAGTTAACAACACCTGAGAGCTATTGGGAATATAAACCCTATATCACGGTAGTAGCTAAAAAAAACAAAGACCAACAGGTAGATTATAAATATGCCTTGCCTCTGCCTGGCAATATCGAGGACGGGAAATTAATACTAAAACACATAAAGCAAGACTGTTGTGATATTAATTTAGAAGAAACGGACACTTTAGCATTGGCACATAAAGGGAATACGAGATGTAATGACAGTGTGAAACTATTAGCCGTAGGTTACACGGAAAATCCGAACGATGCCAAAACCGTTAACTATATTGCCCCAAAGCCAGAGCAAGAAAAAATAAGACAAGACACTATTCGTATTCGCATCAATTATCCCGTGGACAAAGCACAAGTATTGGTAAATTATGAGAATAATGCGAATGAATTAGGGCGTGTAGATGAATTATTTAGTCATTTTTATAAAACTAAAAACACCTACACTTTATTGAAAGGAAAAATCACGGGCTACGCCTCGCCTGAAGCTCCCTATTATTACAATTTAAAATTGTCAAGACGTAGAGCCAATGGGTTTTATACCTATTTCCGAAAGAAATATAGCGGAATGGTACAGTTGCCGAAGATGTCTGTTGTAGGTGCAGGGGAAGATTGGAACGGTTTGGTAAAAGCTGTAAAAACAACAGATATGAAGTATAAAAACAATGTACTTCGTATAATTAGAAATAATGGAATTTTTAAAGGTAGAGAGAAAAAATTGATGAATTTGGCAGGTGGAGTACCTTACCGTTATATGTTAAAGAATTTGTTTCCACCATTGCGTAGAATAGAACTGTCTTTAACCTATAAAGTGCGTTCTTTTACAATCGAAGAGGCAAAAGAAATGGTGCAAAAACGCCCTAAAGACTTAAGTCAGAAAGAAATCTATGACGTAGCAGTACAAACAGATAATTTGGAACTTATTAAAAAGGCGGTAACCTACTTCCCTAATGATATAACGGCAAATATCAATGCCTCGTCAGCGGCATTAACAGATGGAGATTTAGACAAAGCATATACCTATTTACAAAAAATCTGGAACGAACCCAAAGCCTTTAATAATATTGGAGTGTATTATACGCTAAAGAAAGAATATGCAAAAGCAAGGGAATTTTTTACCAAAGCATTAAGCGTGGATAAAACAAAAGCAGAGGCAAACTTGAAATTATTGAACGAAATAGGTAAGTAAATTCTATACCTCATTTCTTGCCTTAAAAAAGGCTAACCAAAAATCAAAAAATGAAAATCATTAATAAAATACGAAAAGATGCTAAGATATTTGCACAGATAGGAGTAGTGCTTTCGTTGCTTTATGCGTTTCTGAATATCCTTTTGTTGTCTTTCGTACTTGTAAGTTGTGATATTGATGATGAGCGAGATATTTGTTGTGAGAGTTTACGAATAGATTTTAGGTATTCGAAAGGAGGAGCAGACCTTTTTCCACAACATATTCGCAGTATGAAACACTATGTTTTTGATGCTAACGGACAACTTTACACAGTTATTGAGGGAAGCAAAAATGATTTGCAACATTTAAGTTTGGGACGAGTTCCTGTTGGGGTTTATTCATTAGTAAGTCTTGCCAATTTGGGTAAAGCAACACTATTAGAACCCAATGAAAGTCAAATTACTAAAACCCAATTTTTATTAAAGTTACAAAACTTGCGTGCTGATAATTTTATGGCAAATGGCGACCTATTGTATTGGGGAATTCTCAATTTTGAGGCTATCAAAAATGAACGTTTACGTTACTTGTGCGATATGAGTAATATTCATTGTAGAATGACAATTACATTGCGTTGGAAAGGCAAAGTACCAGGCGGAAAAGAGCCTTATACTTTTGAACTGAATGGCATACCCGCAGAATATAATTTGAACATTGATAAAGCCTACGCCATACACGTAGCAGGGGATAAAAAGGAACTTGTCACAACCAACAGCAGAGTAGTACACAGTTTTCCTAAGGTAGAAGAAAATAAAAACCTCGTAAATCATCGTAAAGAAGCTCCCTATTTAGCAGGTAGAGTAAGGGTAAAAATAGTCAGTCTTAGATATACCGAAACTCGTATTCCGAAATTAAGAATTTACCACAAAGGCCTGCCTATTACAAAGGAAATGGATTTGGCAAAGGCATTTAAGATATGGAAATGGGAAACGGATAATAACATAGAACAGGATTATAAAATTGATGTTGAGATACAGGAAGACGGAACAGTTATCATAAAACCAACAGCCAGTGTAAATGTGAAAGATTGGATAGATGGGGGGAGTATTTAAGTTATGAATTATGAGTTAAGAGTTATGAATTTTTGGTGCAATGAATGATAGTACAAATCTAAACAAATACTCATTGTCATTCTGAGCTTGTCGAAGAATCTAATTTTAATGATAAATATTTAATTATTAATGATTAACGGACTGAAAAAATTAAAACCATTAAGGAATTAAGAGAATTAAGAAAGAACGAAAAAAGGAACAGTAAATACGCTCCCGTCATTACGAGGAGGTACGACGAAGTAATCTCAATTTTATGAATAAAATAATATGGAGTGTGAATTATGAATAAAATCCTATCCTCTACCCCCTTTCCAAAGGAAAGAGGGTTGGGGTGGGAAACTAAAAAAGAATATAGAGAAGTTAAAAAGTTCAGTATGTAATTACTATCACTAAAAAAAAGGCACAACAATGGTAGCACTAACGCCGAACCTCTTAACTGACTATATAAATAAATGTAATATAAATTTAAATTTTCAAAAAGATGAAAAAAATTTTTTATGGAATGCTCGGAGTCGTATTAGTACTCTTAGTATCGTGTAATAGTGAGGAAAACTCACTAACACCACAAAATGTGGCTGGTGCTGGCAATGTTAGTTTTGCTATCAGTTTGCCAACAGGAGACCCCGTGACCTACGCTGAAATACAAACAGCAAAGGAAAAGGAAATACAACGTTTAGACATTTACCAATTTGGTGAAGGAGAAGACGGTTTGTTAGAGGCGGTTTACAAACAAGTAGATCTTACACCTGCAACGGGTGGTTTTAATGTAAGTATAAAAGTGAAAGAAGACGGGAAAAAGCAATTTTTCTTCGTAGCCAACAACTTAGGTACTAACAACGGTGGAGTCCCTGCTATTGATAACCTTACTAATGGTTCTATGAAAGCAAAGGACTTTAAAAAGGTAGTAACGAAAGCCGTTAGTAGTACTAAAAGTTTGGCAACTCCTTTACTAATGTTTGCACAAAAGGAAGAATTAGATGTTCTTCCCGGCACACCAACCTCAGGTGGCGAGATTATTTTGGAGCGTATAATGTCTCGTTTGGATATTAAAAACTACGAGCCTTATTTAACAATTACAAGAGTTCGTTTAGAGCAAACGCTAAACAAATCTTATTTAGCACACCAAGCAACAGGAAGTCAAAAACCTGCGGGTGCTACTTTTATTACTTTGCCTGAGGTAACTCTACCAACAGCAGTAACAGCTCCGGGCTCAGGTGCTGCTATTGAGTTTGAAAAAGTAACTACGGGAATTCCTCATAGTTTTTACAAGCACGTATTTTACCCAATGGTAAGCGATGCAGTAGATGTAGAGGCTAATGCTCCTTTGATTATTATAGAGGGAGTTCTTTTTAAAGGAGATACCGAAAGAGAGGCTAAAGTAGTGTATAAAAAACGCTTAAAAGTAGTAGGCGAGCCAAAATTCTTAGGGTTTGAGCGTAACCACCGTTATACTTTAGTAATCGAGAAAGCGATAAAAGGAAAAATGACGGCTAACCTAATGGTAGATAAGTGGAATGAAGAAACTTTTGAAGTGCCTATTGAAGTGAAAACACCTAAAACCACCGGTTTCTACGATAGTTATAATTACGGACACGGCGAGGCAAGCTATTCAGCAGGAGCATTGACTGTACGTAAAGATTATACGGGAAATATTTACTTAAATGTAAGTACAAATACGAAATGGGAAATCTTACCTGAGGGAGCGGCAACAGTACCGGTTGACGGACAAATGGCTCCTTGGATTAAGGCTGTACCAAGTAATACGTATTGGGGAAATACCTACCCTCAAAATATCATTGAGAGAGGTTTGAAGATAAACTGTACTGCAAATACAACAGGACAAGCAAGAACTATTCGTTTGTTAATGCGTTCTGTAGTTGAACACAAAAGAATTAAGAGTTATGGAAGTACTAACCTCTAACGACTAACAGCTAACAACTAATAGCTAAAAAAACACAAAACAAAAAATAAAATGAAAAAAATAATGTATTTATTTCTCGCTATGTTCGCTTTTTGGGCGTGTAGTGAAGAAAAATTAGAAGAAAAGGGCTGTACAGATTGCCCTCAAGGAACTGTAAAGGTAAACGTAAAGTTTGCCGGGCGTACTTTAGCCCCTAAGACCTATGCAGGAACTTATCCTGCTGATGTAGTAGAAAAAGCAATTAGCGATGTGCGTATTTTTGTATTCAATAATGATGGCGGACAGCCCAATATCCTATTAGGGTCTGAGGTTGTGAGCAACATAGGAGCAGGCAACACAGAGGCAGGTGTTACAGGAGCTTTTTTTATGCGTCATTTTGGCGATGTACATTTGGTAGCTACTGCTAATGTAGCGTTCAGTAAAGATAAGCTACAAAAAACACGAATTGGTAACACAACCTGCAGGCGTTGCGAATGAATTTGCAATGACCAGTGAGATTTTAAGCATTAACATTCCTGACCCACAGACAAGTAGTGCTACACCTGCAGTATCATTCTTGTTGGAGCGTTTATCTGCTCGTATTGATATTGAGAATGAAACAACTACCGCAGACGGTGGCGAATTTGTTTTAGAAGGTGCCAGATTGGTAAATGCGATTGACCGTTCTTTCTTGGTAAAAGGACAAGACCCTGCCTTAACAATAGGAAATACTGAGTATGGAGCATTGGCAATACCTACGGGTAATTGGATTACAAACTCAGGTGTAAGTGGCGATATGAAGAAAATGTATATGAACTTATATGCCTATGAAAATGTGAAAAATACATTGAGAGTACAAGTAAAAGGTACTTTTAAAGGGCAACCTGCACAGTTTGATTTACCGTTTGGAGAGCACGCTGTAAAGCGTAACTTCCGCTATGTAGTAAAGATTAAAAATGTTGCAGGAAACAAAGTAAACTTTGAGATAAAAGTGAGAGATTGGGAAGAAGGCGGAAACATCACTATAAAGCCGGGCTTAGACGGTGCTAAACCAAAAATCACGAAAATAGCACCTGCTACAGCTACGGGAGCAACTGCACCTAACGGACATACGTTAGCCTACAGTACAGGTAGCAATCCTAACGATGCTAATGTAATTACCTTAACAAACCCAACGGTATATTATACAAAAATCACTGTAGAAAGTGAGTCCACAGAGGCTGCTTTGGTGGTAAACAAAACCGAAGTACCTTGGATTAGCATCAAGGAATTAGGACAGAGTAATATTGCAGGAGGTAAGTTAGTACAAGAATTTTTGGTAACCTACGCTCCTACACAAGATTTATATGGCCGTACTGCCGAGTTAGAATTGCAAAACAAGTTTAAGCCTAACAAAGCAGACCGTCATTTAATTACGGTAAAGCAACCTAAAGCAGCGACTTCTACCAACCATTTGGCACATTTTGCAAATGCGAATGTTGGGGAGTTGAATACTTTTGCAGATGCGATTACGCCTGATAATCTAACAGATTATGACAACTTAGGTAAGTACTACCAATGGGGTAGAAATGTATCATTTTCTTACGGAACGCTTATCACTACAACAGCTACAAAGTCAAACGGAAATGATGCTCGCTTGTGGAGTGATGAGTTTATTACGGCAACAGCAAGTCCGTTTACTTGGGAGGCTACACCACTTGGAGACAACTGGGAAGAAGTAGTGTCAAAAGCAACCAACGCTCCTACTTCTTATAAAGGAACGAATAATGGCGACCCTTGTCCTGCAGGTTACAGATTGCCTAAAAAAGAGGAGTTTATGGGTATTTTGCCTTATGCAGACGCTACTAATATCAACTTCAAAGGAAGTGTAAATAAAAAAGGAGTAGCAGAAACGATTACCATAAACGGTGCATCTGCGGCTTATACTGCTGATTACTATTCTGATAGACCTAATGTGATTTACGCACTCAAGATGAAAGATGCCACTAATGCTAACTTAACAGCTTATCGTTATGAATACAAAGGAGCAAAAGGACTTTGGGTTACTTCTCGTTTGTTAGGAGCTGCGGGTGCGGCAACTACGGTTGAGCAGGTCATTCGTTACTTCCCTGCGATGGGTTACCTTAGCCGTGCGAACGCCGCATCGGGCTACCGCGGTAGCTACGGCTATGGCTGGGCGTCAGAGAGTCGCTATAGTTCTCTCGCTTGGGGCATCGGTTTCTACAGCAGTAGCCCGGGCGTGAGCAGCAGCCGCAAGGCGTATGCCTTTACTGTGCGTCCGTTTCGCCCTTAGGAATTAAAATAGGCGTATTGCCTATTTATTCGATTTATTTGATTATTTCCCTTTGGCTTTTAAGAGCCAAAGGGTCTGAGTGCAAAAACTCCTTTTTTTTTAAGACTAAACATAATAATTTTATGAACAAGTATAATTTCAAAAAAGAAAAACAGTATAATTAAATAAAATGCGAAAAGAAAAATAGGAAAAAACCTCATAGGCTGTGAGGTCTGTGAGGTTTTTGTATTTATATTTTGCCATAATAGCAAAAACAAGAAAAACATAAAAAAAGTGAATAGAATACAAAGTATTGTTTCATTAGAAAATCCTGATAATACAGCAATTAGACTTTATGAAGAAGGCTTATTTTACAAAGCCTATGAATATTCTGCTTACTTGTTCGTAAAGCATATTAAAAGTTATCAAGTACGCAAAAAGTTTTACAAAAACATAGCGCAAGAAGTGGTGGCTATCGGCTTTCCTAAAAACTCTTTTGAAACGGTTGTTCCTAAAAAAATAGCTATTGAAGAAGAGGGAAAAGTAAAAATCTTACAACTAAATGCCACCGTAGCTACTGATGAGTATAAGCAATGGAAAGAGAATATTCCTTTAGGTAATAGTAAAACTGCTGTAAAAGAGGTGTTTACCGATAATGAGAAGTGTGTTTTAGACTTGATTCGTAATTTTAGAATTGAAAACAAAACGCCTATGGAATGTATGCTATTCGTATCAGAAATTAAAACAAAGTTATAAAAAACGGAGCTTACCAATTTTATGCGTAATGCACTAATCAACTAATCTAATTACTAAAAAAATGAACTATGAAGGATTGCCTGTATATAAGGTTTCTTTGGATTTATTGGTATTCATTTACAAAATAACCTCAAAGGTAGAACGCCAATATCGTTATACTTTAGTGGAGGAGTTAAAGCAATCATTACAAGAAATTTTAGTGCAAATTTATACAGCCAATACTATTTATAATAAAGAAATTGCAATAGCAAAAGCTCGGCAAGAGTTAGTAAGAGCAAGGGTTTTAATTACCGTGATGAAAGAGCTTAAACTATTGTCTGTAAAGCAAATCATAACTATAACAGAAAAAATAGCCAGTATTTCAAAACAATTAACGGCTTGGGAAAAATATACATTAACACAAAGAGAAAAAAAAACATAGAGTAAGACGTACTAACGAGAGTCTTGATTCAGAAAAACAAAACACTAATCAAGAGAGGTTTATGGCAGATTCGGTAACCCAGGGTTGGTGTTTGGTAAAAAATACCTGTCCTTATGACCGCAAGGATTTCATTAGAAGTTAACCTAAAAAAGGTTTCCTTTTTTTGTCTTAGTATCAGAGGTTACTTTCACGCATCGAGCAACCGCGGTAGCAACGGCTATGGCTGGGCGTCAGAGAGTCGCAATAGTTCTAACGCTTGGAACATCGGTTTCAACAGCAGTAACCCGAACGTGAACAACAACAACAAGGCGAATGCCTTTACTGTGCGTCCGTTTCGCCCTTAGGAAACTGCCAAGTAGTCTTACTCTTTTATAAAAGCACAAAGCAATAAAAATGGAGCAATATGGTTTTAATGAGGTAGTTACAGACTTGCTTGTCGCCTATCGCAATGCGTCAAAAAATAAAAATGCGAAATACAAAAAGTTATTCTTTGACTTAAAGTTTGAAGAAGAAATAATTGATTTGGCTACCCGTATAATCAATCGTACCTATGAAGTGCGTCCGTCCACTTGTTTTGTTGTAACTTCGCCTGTCATACGAGAAATCATAGCTGCCGATTTTAAAGACCGTATTATTCATCATTATATTTATGAGTTTCTAAATCCTTTCTTAGAAAAATACCTTATCGCCGATTGTTATTCTTGCAGAGAAGGCAAAGGAACACTCTATGGAATTAACAGAATGGAACATCATATCCGTTCTGTTTCCAATAATTATCAAAAACCCGCCTATGTGTTGCAATTAGACCTGAAAGGGTATTTTATGCACATTAATAGAAATATATTACATCGTAAAGCAATGGCTTTACTCGATAAAATAAAACAACGAAAAGAGGCAAAAGAAATACCAAAAGAAAAACTGAAAATTCAAGAGTATCTGATAAACAAAGTCATTTATAATGACCCTTTGAAAAATGCCATATTTAAAGGAGCCCCTAAATTGAGAGCTAAAATCCCCCTCTCAAAAACGTTGAAAAATTCGCCTCCTAATTGTGGTTTGCCTATTGGAAACCTAACCTCACAATTATTTAGCAATTTGTACCTAAATGATTTTGATAATTATATGAAACGCCAACTTAAAATAAAGCATTATGGGCGTTATGTAGATGATTTTTTCATTATTGATACAGATAAAAAGAAACTGTTGGCTCTTATGCAACCGATTAGAGAGTATTTGAAAAATGAAGTTGCCTTAGAGATACACCCCAATAAAATTAGCTTAACTGAAGTTAAAAAAGGTATTACCTTTTTAGGGATACACCTGAAACCACACAGAAAATACCTAAAATCAAAAACACTAAAGCGTTTGCTAAACAATATGAAAGTACTCACACCCTTGTATGGAGAGTATTTAGATGATAAATATGTTCGTAACCGAGTGCTCTCAGTAACTAATTCTTATTTAGGAATTTTGAATGCAACTAAATCATTCAATTTTAAAAAGAAATACCTCATAAAAGAGACATTAGCCTTAAAAATTGGGTATGGAAATAATTTTTTCAAAAAAGTAATTCTCTTTAAAAAATATAGAAAACATAGCATAAATTCGCCTCAAATATTATAACAAATGAAAAAAATATATTCTCTTATTAGTATTGTTGTACTGTTACTGTTTTCCTGCTCAGAAGAAAAGCTATTAACCCCACCCAAACAACCACAACGCACTATCTTGGTGTATCTTGCAGGAGACAATAATTTGTATCCAGAAGTGCAAGAGAAAATTGATGCACTCAAACAAGGTTGGAATGAAAAATTAGGGGAATTATTAATTTTTGCAGATACCTTTGGGAAAGAAGAACCAGTTTTATTACGATTGATAGAAAAAAATAATAAAGTAACTACCCAAATTATAAAACATTATGATAATGATAATTCTGCATCGCCTATTTTACTAAAAGAAGTTATAGCAGATGTTAAAAATGTGGCTCCGGCATCGAGCTACGGAATGATACTTTTTAGCCACGCCACAGGTTGGTTACCTGCCGGTGCTTTTAAAAATCCTCTAAATTGGCGTCCCAAAGTAGGTAGTTATTCTATTTTTGAAGATAAAGACAGGCAAATGGAATTAGCTGGTTTTGCTAAAGCAATACCCAATGATATGTTTGATTTTATAGTTTTTGATATGTGCTTTATGGCAGGAATAGAAAGTACCTATGCATTGCGAAATAAGGCTAAATATATCATTGCCTCCTCGGCAGAAATTTTAAGCCCAGGTTTTATGAAAATATATGCTACTTCTTTGAGAAAACTATACTATTCGAGCCCTGATTTAATAGGATTTGCTAAAGAATTCTATCATTTTTTTAAGGAACAAAAACCGCCATATCGCTCGGCAACTATAAGCGTGATAAATACTTCTCCAATACAGCAATTAGCAGAATTAATAAAAGGAATCCCTTTAAGAAAACTCACGGAAACAGAACTGAATAGTTTGCAGTTTTTTGACCGTAAAACCCCTCATTTATTTTTTGATTTTAAAGAGTATTATTCTCTTTTCCTACCCAATAAAAAAGTAAAATTCAATACCATTCTAAATGAAATCGTTATTTACAAAGCCAATACAAAACAGCTTATAAATATTGATATAAATAAACACAGCGGACTTACGGTGTATATTCCTCAGTCTGAACTACCACTGCTCAATAATGCTTATAAAACAACGGAATGGTGGCGTTTTTTAAACGAATGAAATATATTTTGAGGGTAATGTGAATTACCCTCAAAATGTATATGTTATTGTAAAAAATGTTGATAAACATTGTAATTTACTTCATCTAATATATCCGTATCAAATTCTTTTAGATAGGTATAAGTAACATCTTCTTTGCTATGCCCTAAAGCCTCTGAAATGAGTGCAACCGTTGTGCCTATATATTTGGCTTGAGTAGCCCAAGTGTGCCTTGCAACATAGGAACTTAACGGTATCGGAAAATCAAGAAGTTCCCCTAATTTATTTAAATTTCTGTTATGAGTACGCAAAAAATTCCGATACCGTTTAAAAGTTAGCACTTCCGACTCCTTGTCATCTAATATCTTCAAAAAATAACTGCTATTTTCATTAGCTCTATATTTATTTAGAAGTTCTTTGACACAAGGCAAGATTTTCACTTGTAATAAAGCTCCTGTTTTGTGTCTTTCGTACAGAATATAATCTTCATAAACTCTATTTTTCTTTAAATACACCAAATCAATAAGAGGCATTCCTCTCAGTAATAAGCTTATAACAAAAAAATCTTTTGCCCTTTGTAAATTACCTTTATGACTCACATCATAATTTAATAGGAACTGTACGTCTTCGGTGCTTAATGCCCTTTTTACTGTTCTCTGCTGTTTTAAATTATACTTTTCAAAAAGTACAGCAAACTTTAATTTCTTACAATGAAGTGTTAGTAAACTACGTAAATTCCTCCAATGAAAAATTACTGTATTATATGCAATATTCTGACTTTTTAACTTAGTAAACCATTTGTTTAAACAGGTACTATTTATTTTTTCTAATGGATAATCTCTATAGTTTAACAATTTCTGAAAAGAAGACAAACTTGCCATATAAGCCTCTGCCGTAGGAATAGCACCTTGTTTCTTCTTTTGCTTAATAACTCGTTCAAATAACTTGAACAATGTAGGTGCTTTCTTTCTTTTTGCATAAAGTGGTGCTATATTTTCAATAGTAGGGGTTTCACTAACGGCCACAATGTTTTCAAAAATCTTTTTACTTCTTTCAATCTCTTGATTTGCCAATCGTAATTTTACATCATAATCAAGTTTATCTTCCTTTTGTAATACATCAAATTCTTCTGGAGATAGTAATACTCCTGTTGGAAAATAATAAATTTCATCATTAAAATGAATCTTTAATTGTACCTGCTTTGTAACAAAACAAAAATGAGGTACTGCTTGTACTTTAATCATATTTTTTGAGTTTAATATTGAACTCAAAAAATAATCTGTATCATTGGAATTACGAGAGCTTTAAACACTATTTAAAATAAATATTTTTTTACCCCTCCTTTTTAACCAAATGCTCCAAACTTGGGTCATTTTGTATTCGTTCCATTTCCGATAAAATAATATTTTCCACATCGGCTTTAATTTGGTTGTAATTAGCGTTGATTTCCTGTTCCATAGTATCATTGCCTTGTGTATCGGTAAAAGACGACAATTTCAGCGTGAAAAATCTTTTGCTCGATGCGTTCATCAAAGTTATCAGATACCGAGCCAACAAACATACCTTGCGTTAAATTAGAAATCTTACTCGCAGGAATAAGACTATCCATTTGCGTAGAAATAGAGGTAGATTTATCTTGTCGGTTGATGGTCATTGACTGTCGTTTTTGCAAAACTTTACCAAAACGCTCGGATAAGTTTTTAGCCGTATCGCCAACCACTTGACCACTGAAAATATTACCAACCGTATTTTGAATTACC
>PDWI01007042.1_pt1 | contig 13860 bp, 11 predicted proteins | sample 1430891 | NCBI WGS metagenome assembly PDWI01 (sample SAMN01162508, study PRJNA174530) | Oral metagenome, whole genome shotgun sequencing project. | biome: Marine environment; feature: Marine mammal; material: Swab sample of the gingival sulcus; isolation source: swab sample of gingival sulcus...
TTTAGATGAAAATGAAACAACATATTTAAATATGTTGTTAGTCTTATCATAGGAAGAAATAAGAAAATTTATTTTATGTTTTAAAAATAGACGAATAGTATGATCTCTAAACCTCTTTATAAACTCGTCCATCTTATCTTTAGAAATTTTATAAGTGCGATATTCATATATCATAAGCCTCTCTTTCTACCTTAAGTAAATTTAGCTATATAGATTAAACTCTAATAAAACATCTTATCTCGCACCTTTTGCAAAAAAGACTGCGGGGATGGTTTTTAAAATAAGGATTAAATCTTTTTTAAGAGACCAATTGTCTATATATTCTAAATCTAGTTCTGTCCATTTTTCAAAATCTGGAATTTTATTTCTACCGCTAATTTGCCAAGTGCAGGTTAGTCCGGGCCGCATACTAAGTCTTCTTCTATGTTTTCTAAGGTATTCTGAAACCTCATTAGGAATAGGTGGTCTGGGACCAACTAAACTCATATCTCCTTTTAAAACGTTAATTAATTGGGGGAGTTCATCTATACTATATTTTCTTATAAAACGTCCTACTCTAGTTATTCTTGGATCATCTTTCATCTTAAAAGCAGGCCCCCTCATCTCATTATATTTTTTAAGGGAACGAAGCTTTCTATGTGCACCCTTTTCCATAGAACGAAATTTTAACAAAGTAAAAATACGCCCATTTAACCCGACCCTTCTTTGTTTAAATAAAACATCTCCTTCAGAGTCCAGTTTAATTAAAATTGCCGTTATAATTAAAAGAGGGCTAAGTAAAATTAAAAGAAAAGAGGAAAAGCCTATATCTATTATTCTCTTAATAACTAAAGCAGCTGGAGTAGCTGGAAATGGTTGATAATGAATTAAAGGAATGGTTCCAAAATAACTTATATCACTTTTTAATATCTCTATGCTAAAAAAATCCGCAACTAAGCTAACGCTAACTCCCTCTTCTACCGCAATAGAGGCTAAACGTCTCACCTTATGAAAATTTTTAACCACTTCCGTAAATAAAACCTCATCTATTGCATGACGCTTAAGAGCTGTTTCAAAATTAGAACTATCTCCTATTAAACGAGAAGGTAAATCTAAAATTTCACTTTTTTCTTTATCCCCTAGAGAAATAAAACCCTTAACCCTTATTCCAAGCTCAGGTTGGGAACTCATTTCTAAATAAGCTTTTCTAGCCGTTTTCCCATCTCCAACAATTAAAAGGTTTCTAAAATTCATCCCCTTAATTCTAAAATATCTTAAAAACTTTAACGTTAAAAACCTCTCAACTAAAAGTCCTATACCGCTCATAAAGCAAAATATAGCAAGAAAACTCCTACTTAAATCTAGTTTGATTAAATAAAGAAGAGAGGCTTCAGCCATAAAGACTAAAACAGAAGACATAAAAACAATTTTTAGTAGGTGCATAAAAGATAAAAAACGCATACTTCTATAAGCACCTAACTTTGCTAAAAAGACATTGTATAATAATAGGGCAATAAACATAACTATTACATAATCTTTTAAAGGCCCTAATCCTAAAATCTCTTTTGATATGGGATTAAAGATATGGTTACTTAGAATTAAAATAAAATCTCTAAAATAATATGCAATAAAGAACATTAGAGATATTATAAAATTATCCCCTAACTGCTCTAATTTAGTTACCAATCGCCAATGCTGCTTTAACATAAAAAACCTTATTTCTTAGTCTTTACCTTTTAATATGGGAATAAAAAATATTACTAACACTATTAAAACCCCAATAACTGAAAGAATAATATAAAAATCTAAATTACTAGGAGACTCTATAGAAATAGACTGAGCTCTTACTATAAAATTACGAAGTCCATTTTCTTCCCATTGAATAATAGAATAAACAGGATATTTACTATTTGAGAGCCCACTAAAATTACTTATCTTTACAGTATTTAAAGAAGAGTTTTTAGAAGTATCCGGATTAAATAAAAAAATATCTCTGCTAACTTTAAGTTCTTGAGAAGTAAAAAAACTTACATAATATTTTATATCTTTTACTTTACTTAAAACTAAAATATCTAAAACAAACTCCTGTCCATCCCCTTTTACTGTAACTTTAGCATTAACTTCTGGAGCTTTTAATGAAGAAAGATTTATATTATCAACTTTTCCAATTATAAGCCTAAAAATTTCTGGAGCGGAAAATTGATAATTCGCCATATCTTTATAAAACTTAGTCACTTTTAAAGGGAAAGCCCCTAAAGACGGTAACTTTAAATCACTGCAACTAGGATCGTTTTTACAAATTAAAAAAGATTTATCTATTTTAAGCTTAATCTTCCAGGTATGAGACTCTTTTGGCTTTAAATTAACAGAATCTCCAGCATAAGAATAACCTCCAAGAGAAATCTTGAAAAAAACATCTTGTGCTTCACTATCCCCATTATTTGTCATTGAATATTCACCTTCAAGTAATATATGGGAACGAAAATTTTTATTTGAAAAATTCCCTTTTCCAACTATTTGAATAAAACTAGAATACGCATTACTCAAGAAGAATGTACATATAAAAAAAAGATAAAAAAGACTCTTATAAAAAATTTTCATTCTAATAATTCCTTTTTAATTATCTAAACGTTTAAAAACATATTTCATCACTTCATCTACCTTAATAGCCTCAAGGCATTTACTTCTTTTGCACGTTGTATAACGATGATTCCCAGCAGAAAGGCAAGGACTACAAGACAGTTTTTTATAAAAAGAGGTAGAATTAGAAGATAACGGAGAATATAGAGAAGGAGTCTCCGGTCCAAAAAACACTACAGTCTCCATATTAATAAGAGAAGCTATATGAGCAGGACCGCTATCGTTTGTAATAAACAAAGAACTTAATTTTAATAAAGCTAAAAGTTCTTTTAGATTCTTAGTTTCTCCACAAAAATCTATAAATTTATTTTTATCTAAGTTCTTCTCTAAAAAGGTAGCATAAGGTTTTGAGGATTTAAGTCCCATAACAAGTATTATAACATTAGGGTAGTTTAAAAGGATTTTTTTAGATAATTCTAAAAAATTCTCCTTTCCCCATCCCCTTATAGGTAAAACATCTCCTGGATCTGGATTTAATACGATTATGTTATTATTATCTAAATCTAAGCTACATTTAGATTTTAGCTTTAACTTAATTTCTTTGATTTCTTCAGTTAAATCTACTTTTAAAAAAGATAAATCTTCCTTAGTAAAATCAGTTTTAATAAGAGGTAGTTCCAATTCGGAGGAATCTAATACTTCAACTAAAGATAAAAAATTATATACCATATGTTGGTGTGGATTATATTTCACTGGATGAGTCAATAAAGACCCCCTATAAAGGCCCTCAGAAGTATAATTACTAAAACCAATTCTTATGGATGCTCCACTTAAAAAACTTATTATATTAGTAAAGCGAGAAAATAGCTCCATATCTATAACAGTATTAATACCTAAACGCCTAAATTTAAATAAACTCTTTAAAGTATCAAGAGTTAAAGATAAAAAACTTTTATCAGATAAAACTAAAACATTTTCTTTAGGTATTATGTCTAATAAATCAACGCTTTCTCTATTTTTACTAAAAATTAGAAAATAAACATTTTCTACCCCATATTTTTTAGTTACTTTTTTTAAAGAACTATACGCTATTATGGAACTCCCCATTTCACTTAGTTCTATAAATAAAATTTTTTTTGCCTCTATAGTTTTATTTTTATTTGAAAATAAAACTATAAAAAAATTAAAAACGGAGAGCAAAAAACAAATTGGGACCCCAACCCAATAATCTACTATTTGCATAAAACGAACTTTCATATCTTTTCTTTTATAAATCCCTTATGCAAAAATTAACTAAAAATCAGAAGCGACTGAACTTAAATATAGCTTCCTTGAGGTTTGCTCTAACAAACTATCTAAGACTTCCTCAGATTGGCCTCTAGAAATTTCCCTAGAATCTAAACCGCCTAAACTCCCAACAGAAAGACTCCCTGAAGCAAAATCTGCACTTGAAGTAACAACACTATCACTTGTGCTAGCAAAACTTTTAGAAGCTCTATAACTTGGATTAGACCATAAAAGTTGGCCAGAACTTCTTCTTAACTCAGCAGAAATTGTCATCACTAAATCAAGCTCAAGCTCTATATCAGTAGCACCTGTAACACTTCTTGTTTGATTCTCTATACTTACTATCCTAGCTTTAAAAATAGCATCTGCATCCCTTTTTTGATAAACGACTCTTAGTGCCCCAAATCTTTCAAAAGTGCTTCTAATAACTTCAGTAAATTTCAATCCCAACCCCGGCTCTGGGGTAAGATTTGTAACTGGAGCAATATAAACTGTTTTTATATCTTCTGGTAAAATAGAGCGACTACCTTGAAAATGATAACCACAAGAAGTAAGTATGGAAAGTAAAGTAAAAAATAGAAATATGGTAAATATTTTATACATTTATTTTCTCCGTTTTGTTGATAATTTAAGAACTTAACTTATCTACTAGCATTTTTTAGACTGTTTAGGTATATACACCCTATTTTACACTAGAAAAATAAATTAAAACTTAGGATTTAAACATATAGTGACTAATAATAGCTCAGAAACCGTAATTAATTCAAAATATGAACCTTCTAAAATTGAAAAAAAGTGGCAGAGCTATTGGCTCGAAAATAAGACATTTAAAGCTACTTTAGATAAATCTAAACCTAAGTATTATGCACTGGATATGTTCCCCTACCCATCCAGTATGGGGCTTCATGTGGGGCACCCTGAAGGATACACTGCTACAGACATAATCTGTCGCCATAAAAGAATGCTTGGTTTTAATGTTCTTCACCCCATGGGCTGGGATGCTTTTGGACTTCCTGCCGAGCAATACGCACTAAAAACAGGGACTCATCCAAGTAAAACTACAAGAGAAAATATAAATAATTTTCGTCGCCAGATTCAAAGCTTAGGCTTTTCTTATGATTGGGATAGAGAAGTCGCTACTTGTGATGCCGACTACTATAAATGGACTCAATGGATTTTTCTTAAACTGTATGAAAAGGGGTTAGCTTATGAAGCCGAAATCCCTGTGAATTGGTGCCCTGCCCTTCAGACTGTTTTAGCAAACGAGGAAGTAATAAACGGAAAAAGTGAAAGGGGGAATCACGACGTAATAAGAAAACCAATGCGCCAATGGATGCTAAAAATTACATCTTATGCAGAAAGTCTACTTCAGGGCCTTGATGACTTAGATTGGCCAGAGCCTGTTAAAGAGATGCAAAGAAATTGGATCGGAAAGAGTGAAGGAGCCGAAGTAACTTTTAATATAAAAGGACATGATTCACTCTTTTTTAAAGTATACACTACAAGGCCAGATACTTTATTTGGAGCTACCTATGCTGTATTAGCCCCAGAACACCCATTAGTAGAAAAGATTACTTCTGAAGATAAAAAAGAAGAAGTAAAGGACTACGTAAATAAAGCAATCAATAAAAGCGATAGACTAAGGCAAGAAGATGTAAATAAAAAAACTGGAGTTTTTATTGGTTCTTTTGCAATTAATCCTGCTAATAATGAAAGTATTCCTATATTTGTAGCGGATTATGTTCTTATGTCCTATGGAACGGGGGCTATTATGGCTGTTCCAGCACATGATCAGAGAGATTATGATTTTGCAAAGAAATTTAACCTCAACATAATAGAAGTTGTCTCTGGAGGAGATATTTCAAATGAGGCATATACTGGAGATGGGAAACTAGTTAATTCTTCTTTTCTTAATGGACTAAACGTAGAAGATGCAAAAGAAAAGATTACGTCTAAACTAGAAGAAAAAGGGTTAGCAGTTAAAAAAATAAATTATAAACTAAGAGATTGGTCATTTAGCAGACAACGCTATTGGGGAGAACCTTTTCCTTTAATTTTAACAGAAGAAGGCCCTAAACCTTTAAAGGAAGAAGATTTACCAGTTGAGCTTCCACAAATAGAAAAATACCAACCCACAGACTCTGGAGAACCACCTTTAGCAAGAGCTACCAAGTGGGTAAAAACAGTAGATCCAGAAACAAATAAAGAAGCTCTAAGAGAGACAAACACTATGCCACAGTGGGCAGGAAGTTGCTGGTATTATCTTAGATATTTATCCCCTAAAAATGACACCTTGCCCTGGACTAAAGAAGAAGAAAGTTATTGGATGCCAGTAGATTTATATGTTGGAGGAGTAGAACATGCAGTATTACACCTTCTCTATGCTAGATTTTGGCAACATGTCCTTTATGATTTGGGCTACGTTTCAACAAAAGAGCCTTTTAAGAGGTTAGTAAACCAAGGAATGATTTTAGGTGAAGACCACCAAAAAATGTCAAAATCAAGAGGCAATGTTGTAAATCCAGATGATATGATTAACGAATACGGAGCGGACACTCTTCGTATATATGAGATGTTTATGGGCCCATTAGAACAAGTTAAACCCTGGAACACTCAATCAGTTGCTGGGGTTTATAAATTCCTAAATAAAGTATGGAACCTTATTATAGATGAAAATGGAGAGGTTCATAAAAGCATAAAAAATAATCAAGAAGATAAATATGGAAACACTAACTTAGAAAAGCTACTTCATAGAACTATTAAAAAAGTTGGAGAAGACATAGAGGCACTAAAGTTTCATACAGCAATTTCTCAAATGATGACTTTTGTAAACGAGGCTTTAGCAAAAAAAGAAATTTCTATGAAAATGGCAAAAGATTTTGTTTTAATCCTATCCCCTTTTGCCCCACATATAGCAGAAGAACTCTGGCAGATACTAGGAAATAAAGAAACCCTAGCTTATGAGCCCTGGCCTTCTTATGATAAGGAATTGGTAAAAGAAAACACTATTACAATAGCACTTCAAGTAAACGGAAAACTTAGAGATACTATTGAAGTAGACGCTAACTTAGAAAAAGAAAAGATTTTATCCCTAGCAAAAGAAAATGAAAAGATAAAAAAACATATAAAAGAAAAAGAAATAAAAAGAGAAATCCTAGTCCCCAAAAGATTAGTAAACTTTGTTATATAAAGCCGGTCTTCGTACAAAAACCCTAGCTTCTTTAGGGCAAGGAGCCCAACAATTAGCGAATAACTAAAAACTACTATCCCGATGCACAAATTACCTTTTAGAAGGGGATTACTTTTCCCCTCAGAACCTCTTCCTTTTCCTCTAAGGCAATGAGCCCTAAAATCTTCGCTAAACTGAAGCTCTTCTCTCCCTTCTTTCTCTTCTAAAGTGAGGCTTTAACAAAAGCCGGTCTTCGTACGAAGACCCTAGCTTCTCTTGGGCAAGGAGCCCTATAATTAGCGAATAACTAAAAAACTACTATCCCGATGCACAAATTTTCTGCCGGAAAATTTTGCCAACAACCACGCCCACACGGTTTTTATATACCTAGAGCAACCAGCTCTAGGTATATAAAAACAAAGAAGTGTCGTAATTGCTAGATTTATGGGGGAAACCCGCTAGATTTAGCAGGCAGTTTACTCATCAATCGCGATTTTGTTTGGCTCCAGTTTCCCGACAGGAAACTTACGCACCGGAGAGAAGATTATCAATTTAGAGAAGATTTTAGGGCTCCTTGCCCTAGAGAAGAGGAAGGAGGCTCCGAGGAAAAAAGTAACCCCCTTCCAGTTTGGGGGAATTTCTCAGAAGCATTTTTATATATTTCTTGATTGGGGGGTATAAGTAATTGGGAGATTGAGAAGGAAAGAGGTTAGTATAGTATGGCTAGTAAAGTTGTTAAAAGATTATTTCGTTCCTTAGATGATTTAGAACAGTCTGTTATTATAGCAAAAAAAGTTTTATCATCTAAAGACCCTATTCCATTAGATATTTTAAGACGGGTTTCTAACTACGAAGAAATATTAGTAAAACAGAGGATTCTAGCAAAAAAACTCTGCTCTCATATTGTGGGAAATGATTGGGATGAAGTATCAAGGCACGTTAAATTAATTAACGGCCTCTCCCTTATGATTCATGAAGATGCAAAGTCTTTAGTTAGACAAATAGTTAAAGAAGTAGATTATGAAGATACTAGGATAGAGGCAGTTTTATAACATATTTAGAAGTAAGGACTTAAGGCGAAACTCACTTACTTACTGCCTCTACTATTTGCCTGATTGTGTTTTCTTGTTCTTTTTCAAAAGGTCCAGTTGGATAAATTAGACTGGATTTCCAGTCTAATAGCATTGATTTTACAACTTCCTCCACTAATTCTCCCTTTTCTAAACAGCTAGTTATATAAAATCGCAATTCTTCTGACTTGGGAGTTAAATCTAAAACAAATTTTTGGGCCAAATCTCCTGTTAAAACCCCGCTATGGGGTAAAGACACTAATCTAATTTCTAAGGCAGAGATTTTCTCTAATGTTTTCATATAATAAGAATAACTATGGCAAAAAGATGGATAAATCTTATCCCTGCCCCCATAAGAACCGAGCCCCTCAGCAGCAGCTATAGCAGAATCTATAGGAATATAGTAGGCATTTAAATCACTAGAATACCCTGGGGCTGAAATAACTTTTACTTCTACTCCCGCTCCCAAATCAACAATATCCCCATCTCCTACTATTTCATCAACCTTTATAGCTTCACTCCAGGAATCAAATTCCATATTGATGGATTCAAAAGAAAAGGCTTCTTCTAACTCCTTATTTTTATCATAAGCACTCTTTTTAAAATCCTCATCTTTTAAAAAATCAGAAGTTTCTTTGGAAGAATATATTTTTAAATCTGAAAACTCCTCTTTTAGATATGGGATAGCTCCTATTGAATCAAAACTAGAATGTGTTAATAACAAACAATCAAGACCAAAATCATCCCCAAGTAATGTTTTTAGTTCCCCAAGTAGCACATTTTTACAAATACTAACCCCAGTATCAATTAACGCTATATACTCCCCCGCTATTAATAAATGAGAACTTATAGGAGTTGCAATATGATAGGTAACTTCACTAATTTGTCCAGATGATTTAATCCACATAATTTCTTTTTTTTATTTTTTACCAATTTAAGTCAACCCATAACAGGCTATGATCGCTTGCCTTTTTAGGCTTATTCGTTATACCTACACTTGGAATGCCGTCTTTATTTGACGCTATCCACAAATCTTTTAAAGGTATATAAACCTCATCATATAGCATACCTTTCTTTCTAAATCTAAGAGACCAAACTTTATATTTATTCCCGAATTTTCTATGACGATAAGAAAATAAATCTACTAACCTAATTTTTCTTTTATAGTCTGGTTTACAAAGTGTTTTTAGCTTATAAGAAGTTTTACATAACTTAGAATCTTTATTTATAAAATCATCTAAGATATTTCTACCTGATAATATTGAAGAAGAAGCAGAGTTACTTTCAGAATTCCTATCTCCTAAGGCTAATATTACTCTACTTTCTTTTGCCTTTTCTTTTAGCTCTTCAACTATCTTTCTTAAACTCTCAGAAGACTGCATTCTACTAAATTCAAAATCACTCTTAGATGGGTCTTTATAAGCATTCCACTTAGACTTAAAATGAAAAGATAATAATATTATCCTTTTAAAATGAATAGAATTTGAATTATCTTTTAGCTCAAGCTCTAAAGCAAAAGGTCCCCTAATAAAATGTCTTCCAGGGGAAAATTTATCAACTCGAGTTAAGGGAGTATCTGAAAATGTCCAAGAATTTTTTACCGTTAAAACCTTATTAGAAACTAAAAATCCATTTCTAATCCTAAAATCATTAGAACTCCCTACATATGCACTATAACTATCTCCAGAAAGTTTTTTTAAAAGACTTGCTAGCTTATTTAAAATTTTTAAAGAACTTCTTTTATCCTTCCCTAAAACTTCTTGAAGAGCTATTACATCGCACTCTTTTTGACTAATCCTCTTAGCTAGAGCATATCCTTGATAATCTCTTTTAGAAGAAAAAGGATTATAATTATATAAATTTTGGGAACAAACTCTTAGCTCCTTTTTTCCCCTATCCTTTTCATTATCTAAAACATTCTTTTGTCCCTTAGAATCTAAAACAAAACTCCTTGTTAATAAAGAAGTTCCAAGTTCTGTTTTAATATTCTTTGGAATATAATATTTAGATATAAAAGCTAAAATAAGAATTAGAACTATATATATTTTTTTATACTTAAATTTTCTCATTTAGCTTAATATTTAACAGATAAATTTTTTATAGAATTAGCCGTCCAACGCACTTTTTTTCTACTTTGTCCTATTCTGTTTTTAAAACTCTTCTCTTCAAAAAGCTCTAACAACATATCTTTATTTCCCGAACAAAACCTTATCTTAGAAAGAGAAAGTGCCCCGATTAAAGATGCATCCACAATATCCTGACTAATAATTTTAGTTTTTTTATCTGTATTAGAAGTTACTATTTTACGCAATGTATCTCCATAAAGATGATTTGATACATTTTGTGCCATAAGTTTAACTTCTTTTCTCTCTTTTTGCTTCCCTTTCATCCCAAGAAGTTCAACTTGAAGAGTTCTTGGATTTATTCGCCCGGGGATAAAAACACCACGACTCCTTGCTAAAGACTCAAAAATCCCCCTAATTTGTTCTACTTTAGTTGAAGTAGAAGGATTTAAAACTAACTGAGCTGGCCCCTCTAAAACCAGAACATCTCTAGCATTTAGTTCTATTTCTTTATAAAGAGAGTCTACTTTTTTTTGAAAACTAAGTAACCTAAAACTCATCGACTCCCTTGAGTCACTCTCCCCTATTATTCCAGCCTTTAGAGGCTTTTCTGTTTTAACATCAAAAAGCACCCATCCACTTGAACGCAAACTGGGATCTATTGCCAAAAGTTTTTTAAACATCTCAATATATTATGATAATTCCCCTTAATACACTTTAACATGGACAACCCACGCTCTTATTTAGTATATTAGTAAACGAGGTTTTTTGCTAATAGAATTATGTTTAACTTTATAATATAGTGAACCGTTTATAAACGAACGGGAACCGCCTCTTAGCTTAGATGACATGCCTCAAAGATATGAAAATATCTTCGTGGACGCCAGTAAGAGCTAACTGTCTATAATATTATAGACGTGGTGCCCACCTATATCGAATAGGGTTCAAGTTCAATCGTTAAACTTCTATTTAGGCAAAAAACCTCTTTTTTCTTAACTTTTAACTTCCCTCTTCTATTATCACTTTAGTTTTTTGAGATGGCCTTATAGCTTGATCAAATATATAAGTAAAAACTGGAACACCTAATAAAAATCCCCATACATGAAATAGTTTTCCACCTATTGTTAAAATCATAAGCACAATCACAGGATTAAGATGCATTCTGGAGCCATATATTTTAGGATTTAATATATAGGCCTCTATTAAATGGATAATAGTAATTAAAACAATAGCTGCAATAACTAAATGGATTCCAACTTCCTGAAGAGCTACTAAACAAATAGGAACGGAACTAATAAAAACTCCTGCTACCGGAATAAAACTACATAAAAACACAATCATCAATAAAAAAGCTATTTGATTTTCTATCCCTAGAATATGAAGCCCCACTGCGGTAAGAACAGTATTTACTATAGCTATTATAAGCTGAGCTTCAAATGCTCTCCCTAACACCTTACAAAACTGATAAACACTTCCGCTAACTTCATCATATATAAAAGATATTCTAGTGTTATGAAGTTCTGTTAAAGTCCTTTTTAATGTCCCTAAGTCTAGAAGAATCAAAAAAGAAAATAATAAAGCTAATAAAAAAGAAGAAACTATTGAAGCTATTGAGCCCCATAAATCTTTAATAGCTGAAAAAACCTTTGCCAAGTCTTCAACACTTCCATTATCTTTTTTTTGAATCCCCATAGTTTTTTTTAAAAAGTAAATAGTTGGAGAAGTTGAAGCATTCCAATATGAAGAGTCTTCAACAGGCCTTACTTCTTCTGGTAATAGCTCAAGCAGTATTGGGGTTGATTTTACTATATCTTTAATCTCATTATCTATAGAACGAGCATATACGGGATAATTATCTACAAAACTAAGAGCTTGGGTTCTCACTTCTGGACCAATAAAAGAAAGAACTGAAAAGATTGCTCCTATAAAAACTATAGTAACTAAAATGACACTAATTACCCTATTTTTAATATAGACTTTTAACCTATTTACTCCCGTATTTTGAATATAGGTAAAGATAAATGTTAGAAAAATAAGTAAGAAAAAAGATCTTAATATAAACAACACACCAAAGAATAAAAACCAGATAAAAGTCCTTATCCCCAGCGGGAATAAAACTGCCCAAGGTTGGGGGAGATTTCGCAATTTAGATGATTGAACCATAATATTTTTAACTTAAAATTATATTTTTTTTAATTTATATACTACTTAACGTATTATATGCATCACTTATATAACTACCACCAAAAAGATTTGCATGAGTCATAAGATGATATAAATTAAGAATTTGTTTTCTCTTTTTATACCCGGGCTTTAAAGGATAAACCGAATTATATACATCATAAAACTCTTTATCAAATCCTCCAAACAATTCACTAAAAGCAATATCTACTTCTCTACTTCCATAATAAACAGCGGGATCTATAAAGGAGCCCCCTTTTGTGCCCCAAAAAACATTTCCTCCCCATAAATCCCCATGCACCAAACAAGGAGGCTCATCTCCTTCTTTTAAAATGCTTTTTATGGCATCTTCCTTTTTAACTAAAAGCCTCTCAAAATTATAATCAAACCATCCACTTTCTGTCCCTAAAAGGACTTGGGGAAGTATTCTTTGATTAAAAAAGAACTCTTCCCATAAATCCTCTTTTTCATTTTTTTGCTTTAAAGACCCTATAAAATTATCTTCAGAAAATCCATAATACTCCTTTTCTTTTTTATGCATTTTAACTAGTTTTTTTGAAAAACTAATAGAATCCTCCACTGTTCTATTTTCTTTTTTAACTAATAGCTCAAGCAAAATATATTGAGGCCCCTTTAAGGGAGAGTCATTAAAGGTAATAACCTCTGGAACATAAACATCACTTTGTTCTCTAAGAGTATTAAGGCCAGTTGCTTCAGAGTAAAAAAAATTATCTATCCTAGAACCTATCCACTTTAAAAAAAAGGAATCCCCTTTCTCTGTTAAAATCAAAGAAGAGTTATTTATACACCCTCCCCCAACCCTAAAAGTTTTTACAATCTGGGCTCCTTCTAAAAAAGAACTCAACTCTTCTTCTAACATTTTAGGTAAAAACATAAAAAAATTCCCCCTTTTACTTTTCTTCTCTTTTAGGTTTAAACTTTAATAAAAATTAGTTTTAATATAAAAAGGCAATTCTTATAAAATCATGCACACTATTATTTAAAATGCCAATTTAGGATATTTTCTTAAAGTATTTTCTAGTTTATCTACCAAATTAGAAAATAAACTAATAGTTACCTTTATTGGTTCTTTTTTTATTAAGTCAACTCTAGCATTTTTTAATAATTCTAAGAGATGTAAAGAGAAGCAGCTATTAAGAAAGTTTAATGAGTCTTGTTTTTTATCTTAGGGAGAATTAAAGGAAGATATTCCCTAATTAAATATTATTTTTTTCTCTAAAATGAACTAATAAATTCACTAAAGAACGATAAATAATATCATAAACAAGACTAAAACCATCTCTTCCTCCATAATAAGGATCTGGAACGTCTAAATCATTTTTTAATGAATCAAACTCTCTTAAACAAAACGTATTAGAAAATGAACCAATCTTCTTAGCATTAATATCTTCTAAATTAGACCTATCCATTGCAACTATATGTTGAAATTTAAAAAAATCATCATCCGCCAACTGCCGAGCTCTAAGAGAATCTATTGATATACCATGCTTTTTTGCGACCCTTCTACTTT
>PDWI01007044.1_pt1 | contig 13857 bp, 8 predicted proteins | sample 1430891 | NCBI WGS metagenome assembly PDWI01 (sample SAMN01162508, study PRJNA174530) | Oral metagenome, whole genome shotgun sequencing project. | biome: Marine environment; feature: Marine mammal; material: Swab sample of the gingival sulcus; isolation source: swab sample of gingival sulcus...
GCAGCACCCGCAAGTCGCTCTGCATTTTGGCTGAGGAATTCGCTGCTGCTATGGATGTTCTGCGTCCCGTCGTCTATCTGGTTGAACGAGTTGGCAAGGTTTTGCCCCATCCCCTCGAGCGTACGGAGCATAATACCGACTTCGTCCTGATTGTTATCGCCGATTGTAGCGTTGAAGTACCCTTTACCGATGCCCTCAGCGAAGGTTACGGCCCTCATTACACGGCGGGTGATACGGGTAGCAACAGCGTAGGTTATGAGGCTGAGGGCAATGATGCCCGCTGCGGCAAGTAGCAGGAGCATGAGGATGACTCTACGGGTCTTGGCGTACAGGTCGCTATGGGGCACGTTAACGCAGAGCCCCCATGGGGTCTTAGTATTCCCTATCCGTATTGGGATGAAGATGGTCCACACATCAGGGGCTATCTCCCCCTGCTCCTCTGACTCTGTTATGGCTATCGCATTCTTGAGGTTGGCCATGATGCTGTTGGCGCTCATGTTGCCAAATGGGCGGTCCTCCAGCGGTTTGCCGATGAGCTCTGGGTCTGGGTGTACTATGATGTTGCCAGCGTGAGAAATGAGCATGGCCTGGCTGTTGGGGGTTGGACGCAGGTTGGAAAGGAGCTCGCTGATGGTGCTAAGATTGATATCCTCGCCGACGGTGCCGACCATCCTGCCGTTAGCCACTATGGGGCTCTCAGTGCTGACCATCAGTAGCTCTGTACCGTCCGGGTTGCCCATTATGTAGGGTTCGGTGATGCTGCTGTTCTGTGTATCTAGGCTCTCCCAGAGGGAGCCTGGGGAGGGGGTTCGCATCGTAATCACATCCCATGCGTCCTTGACCTCTTGCCCCTCACGCCATAGGAACACGCGCAGCAATCCGGTGTCTAGCGGATTGAAGTGCGATTGGTCCCACATCATGTATAGCCCCTGGAGCTGATCCTGCCCCCGGAGAATTCGGCGTAGTCGAGCGAGCTCTTTGCTAATGAGGGAGTCCTGCGGCATGTGCGTGAGCTCATCTCCGAAGCCAATGATGGCGTGGTTGAGCGTCATGTAGCGAGCGAAAACCTGCTCGATGGCTTGAGCATGGCGGCTAGTTACTTCGAGGAGGTGCTGCTTGCTATTGCTAACCTCCCGGCTCCGTAGGTTGCCTATTACGATGCCGAGGATGATGCAATAGGTAAGGAGGGAGCTCCCCACGAGTAGGAGGAGCATTTGCGCCTTTACTCCCCTTTTGGCTATTCTCTTCATATTACGATGCTTTACGTCCCCAATTAGCTAGCTCGATTGGTGGGGTCGCGAATGCTAGTCGCTACGGATAGTAGTTTTCTCTAGCCAAGTCTGGCGCAAAGCTATGCAAATATTGTCGTGGCCTACCTGGAGGGAGGCTATTTGTACTTTGGCTAGTTAGCCATAGAGCCCTGCCCGCCTAGGATTCCGCCCGGTCAAAGAGGAGTGCCTTCCACCCGGCCATGGAGAAAATGGTCTGTTCGAGCATTAACCTCCGGCGCTCAGCTGGCGCAATGCGCTCCTTCACCATGATGCCGACGAGCTTGATGCTACTCTCGCACTGCAACCGTACGAAGGCTTCAGAGATATCGACCTTCGCATCGGGGAACTTCTCCTTTAGCAGCTCCAGGAACTCGAAGCTCAAGTCCACCTGCACCTGCACGAAGCGCTCGATGTAGTTTTCATGGCGGCTACCCTTCGAGCTGAACATTAGCAGCTCTAGCTCATCGGCGTACTCGTCAACAACCTTGTTGATTTCCTGCGCAAGCGTCAGGTTGATGTCGTGGAAGGCCTCCAGGCTTACACGGTGATCCAGGTTATGTTGGCGGTTGAGGTGGTCGATGGCGTGGAGAATGGGCGATACCACCTCGTCGAATATGGCATCCTTCGACTCGTAGTACGTGTAGAGATTGCCCAGCGAGGTGTGGCATTCCTGCGCAAGCATGCGCATTGTCACCCCGCTGTATCCATGCTGGATGAAGAGCGCAGTGGCGCACTGTATAATAGTCGAGCGTATGTCTACCTTCTTTCTTCCCATGCTTTCCTAAGCGCAAAGGTAGGCTTTTTGTGCTAGAGGTTTCTCCCCAAAATTGGCTATTTTTCGCTTCGCCATTTCGTGCGCTTGTACACTCTTTGATTTTCGTCTACATTTGTAGCCTGTAGTATATAGTATTATGCGCTTGAGATGCAGATGTTGGCATGCCTTTCATCCGGTTTTGATACTCGGGAAGCCCGACCGCCAGGTCGGGCTTTTTTTATGAACAAATCCTAGAACCGTTCACTATCATCTAAAATAACAGGAGGATTGCTTATGGGTGTATATGCTAAGTTGAGGGGCTATGTAGGAGCCAAGGCCCACCTGGCCTGGGTGGGGCTACTGCTGGCTTTGCTCTCTGGGGTTATTGTACTCCGGGGCTTCTGGGCCATCTATCGGGTGCTACTTGCCCTACTAGAGTCGGGGGATATGGAGCATGCATGGCGTGCGGCAATCTACGCCGTGAGCCTGCTGGCTACGGGAGCTGTCGTATATTTCCTTGCCGTATACCTTACCCACAAGATGGCCTTCTCGCTAGAAAGTGGCCTCCGCCGCAAGGGGATAGATGGGTTGGGTAGGGCGAGCTTCCGTTTTCATGAGCTCCATGCCAGCGGGGTGGTGCGTAAGACCATAGATGACAATGCCTCCTTGACCCATAGCGCAGTGGCCCACCTCATCCCTGATGCGGGGAGAGCGGCAGCCATGCTTATAGGCTCGCTGGTCTTCAGCTTCATACTGGACTGGCGCATTGGGCTCATTGTCCTGCTGATTACCATCATCGCCGTGCTCTGCTTTATGGGGATGATGGGAGGCGGTGAGTTCATCAAGCTCTACTATAAGTCTTTGGAGCGCCTCAGCGGTGAGTCGGTAGAGTATGTGCGGGGTATGCAGGTTGTGAAGATATTTGGCGCGGACGTCCGCTCATTCCGCGCCATGCATGATGCTATCCATGACTACGCCAATATGGCTCTTGCGTATAGCAATCGGGGTAAGTTGTACTTCGTGCCCTACCAGTGGTTCTTCCTTTTCGCCATGGGGATAGTTGTGCCATTGGCCTCCCTCGTGCCGACAATCGCGGGTACGCCCCAGCACTTGTCCGTTTTGCTAGTGATGGTCTTCTTTATTCTTGGGGCGACTTTCACTGCTATCAACTCGGTGATGTATAGCTTCCAGTACGTTTCCCAGGCCAACTACTCCATCGGCCATCTCGAGAAGCTCTACGGCGAGATGGAGGCTGAGGCCTTGACCTACGGCACCGTCGAGCAGATGGAGGGGCATGATATCGTCTTTCGCAATGTGGGCTTTGCCTACAGGGATAAGCGCGTGCTAGATGGCTTTAACCTTGAGCTAGAGCAGGGGAAGATGTACGCGCTCGTTGGCCCATCTGGCTCGGGTAAGTCCACCATTGCGAAGCTCCTTTCTGGCTTCTATGCCTTGGATGAAGGTGAGATACTCCTTGGTGGTAATCCGATAACATCCTACTCCAAGTCGGCCATAGCGCGTAGCATCGCCTTCGTCTTTCAGGATAGTAAGCTCTTCAAGCGTAGCATATACGAGAACGTAGCCCTTGCCCGTCGCGATGCCACCCATAGGGAGGTCATGGAGGCGATGCATCTAGCGGGTTGCGATAGCATCCTTGAGAAATTTCCCGAACGGGAGAATACGCTAATTGGCAGCAAGGGGGTATACGTCAGCGGCGGGGAGAAGCAGCGGATAGCTATTGCCCGAGCAATCCTGAAGGATAGTAGGATTGTGGTCATGGACGAGGCCAGCGCAGCCATAGACCCCGATAATGAGTATGAGCTGCAGCGCGCCTTCCGCAACCTCATGCAGGGGCGTACGGTGGTTATGATAGCCCATCGGCTTTCGAGTATACGCAATGCGGATGCCATCCTCTACCTAGAGCAGGGGCAAGTCGTGGAGCGGGGGACGCATGCCGAGCTTATGGCTGGCGATACACGCTACCGTCGCCTAGAGGAAATGTATAACCGGGCTAACGAATGGAGGGTTGCCTAATGGATAAGTTCTTTCAGCGCAAATACGCACTAACGGCAGAGGGGGGCAAAGGGCTACGCCGTTCCACGCTCTTCTCCTTCTTGATGTATATCCTGGACATGGTGCCAGTCATGATACTCGCCTGGTTTCTCCAGGGCCTTTTGCTTACGGGGCTCTCCCCCTGGTGGCACTACGGCTTGGCCTCCCTGGCCGTGGGGGTATTTATGTACTATATCCTCAATCTGGAGTACGATGCCATGTTCTCGGCAACCTACAAGGAGTCCGCCCGCCTACGTACCGACCTGTGCGAGATACTCGCTCGCCTCCCCCTCTCGTACTTCTCGAAGCACAACCTCTCGGACCTCTCGCAGACCATCATGGCCGACGTGGAGGACATAGAGCATCAGATGAGCCACGCCATGCCCAAGCTCTACGCCTTCATCCTCTTTGCCCCCATCATGGCCTGCATGCTCCTGATCGGCTCCCTCCCCCTCGGACTAGCAGTAGTACTTCCTGTATCTCTGAGTTTTATCCTACTCGTTCTCTCTGTGAAGACGCAGATCAGGGGGAATGAAAAGATATTCCGCCTACTGCGCGAGAATTCCGAGGCCTTCCAGGAGAGCATAGAGCTACACCAGGAGATACAGAGCTTTGACATGCAGGAGGAGACGGAGCAGAACCTCTATGAGCGTATCGCCGCGAGGGAGAAGCTCGTAGCCCGTGAGAATACTAAGGCGGTCCTCATCTATGGAGGGGCTACGCTTGTCGGCTACCTTACAATCCCCGCCCTGCTCATAGTCGGCATTGCGCTTATACGCCAGGGGACAATCAACGTCTTCTACCTCATGATGTACCTCATTGCCGGCATTAAGGTCAAGGATATTGCTGATATGATAGTAGAGCAGGTTATGGCTGTCCTTTACGTTAAGCCCAAGGTGGACACCATCCGGGGCATACGCGAGAGCGAAGTGCAGGAGGGCCAAAACGTCGAGCTATCCAACTTTGACATCAGCCTAGATCGCACGGCCTTCTCCTATGATGGGGAGAACCAGGTACTCGCCGATACGACCTTTACGGCCAAGCAGGGCGAGGTAACTGCGCTCGTCGGGGCAAGCGGATGTGGCAAAACGAGCATCCTGCGCCTTGTTTCCCGTCTATACGATGCAACCGGGGGGAAGATATCCGTCGGCCAGCACGACATTAGCACCATCAGCACCGATTCCCTTTTCAGCCGGGTAAGCATCGTCTTTCAGGACGTAACCCTATTCAACACCAGCGTCATGGAGAATATCCGTATCGGTCGTCCAGAGGCCACCGATACGGAGGTTATCCGTGCGGCCGAGATGGCCCAGTGCGCCGACTTTGTAGATCGACTCCCAGATGGCTACCAAACCGCTATCGGCGAGAACGGTGCGGAGCTAAGCGGTGGGGAGCGACAGCGCCTCTCTATAGCCAGGGCCTTCCTGAAGGACGCCCCCATCCTCCTGCTCGATGAGATAGCCGCATCCCTCGATGTCGACAACGAGGAGAAGATACAGAAGAGCCTCAACAGCCTCGTCAAGGGCAAGACGGTCATCATCATTTCTCACCGCCTCAAGAGTATAGAGGGGGTTGACCATATCGTTGTGATGGGCAAGGGTAGGGTAGAGGCCCAGGGCAAGCACGAAGAGCTGCTGTCCACATCGCCCACCTATACAAATCTCATGGAGAAGACCCGTATGGCAGAGGAGTTCGTCTACTAATCCTCCCCATTCGGCGCATTGGGTAGCTGGCCCCGTAGGCATAGCGGCTCGCCACATGCCTAGGATTCGATATGCCCGTAGTCTGGCGCATTGGGTAGCTGGCCCCGTAGGCATAGCGGCTCGCCGCATGCCTAGGATTCGATATGCCCGTAGTCTGGCGCATTGGTTAGCGGGGCCCGTAGGCATAGCGGCTCGCCGCATGCCTAGGATTCGATATGCCCGCGGTCTGGCGCATTGGGTAGCTGGCCCCGTAGGCATAGCGGCTCGCCGCATGCCTACGGATAGCGAATAGCGATAAACCGAATTGAAAACAGTAGGGGGTGCTCCCGCATTGGCAGGAGCACCCCCTATATATCCGTATTCGGGGCATCCCCCTACTCGTACAGGCCCGGGCGCATCCCCTTATGCGTATCCCGGATGAGCTCTTCGCACCGCTTGCAAACCTCCTGTGCCCCTAGACGTTCAACCTCTTCTACCGCTATTGCCTCGTGGATGACCACCTTTACGTGCACCCGCCTAGTGGGGTAGCGGAACTTTGGGAGCATCTCCGCTGACCCCGCTATCGTTACCGGTACCACCGGCACTCCACCCTTTTCCGCAATGCTAAATGCCCCTCCTTTGAAGCGATCCACCGTTGCGATCTTCCCCCGCGTACCCTCTGGGAATATCATCACTGGAACCCCTTTGCCCAGCCACTTCAGGCAATCATTTATCATGCGGACTGCATCCGCACGGGAAGCACGATCTATACCGATGTGCCCCCCCATGGAAAGCATCCAGCCGATTATAGGCATGCGGAATAGCTCACGCTTAGCCACCCATTTGAAGTGGTGGCTAAGCATGAAGAGTACGATGATGTCCATCAGCGACTGGTGGTTAGAAACCATTACGAAGGCCCCCTCCGGCAGGTGCTCCTTCCCCTCCACCTCCATCCGCCATATCGGGTTGATGCGGAAGAAAAAGCTAGACCACCCGCTCAGGAAGTAGTGGAAAAACCTGCGGCCCGGGTCGAACGGAACGGTCAGTATCCATACGAAGGGCGACATCACCGTGAAGCAGAAGTAAATCAGTACCGTGGTGATGTAGAAGTAGGCGTTGCCCAGTAGCTGTACGAGCCATCTCATGCCGAGCGACCTTTCTCCCGCTTGAGCGCCTGACGCTTTGTCCAGACTAGGACATCGAAAAAAGCCAAAACTAGTAGCCAGAAGACCCAGGCCATGCCCACACGAAATGCTAGGCTATGCGCCCTCTTCGGCTCACCGAAGGGGGATAGAATATGGAAAGCCTCCTTGTTCTCCAGAAGGGTCTCCAGCTCCAGGTTCTCCCTTCGGAGCTTCATTAGCGTACTTAGGTAGGCATCGCTCGCCGGCTTCTGCGTTGTTCGCATCCCCCCATCTCGCCCTTCAGCGAATACGCTAGCTCCTTCGCTTTTGCGCAGCAGCTCTTCCGTTACCGTAATGAGCTTATCATTGTCGGCGATTGTGCGCTGGCTCGTCTTCTTCACTCGCTCCATCTTTTGCTGGAGGAACGGGTCGCTCGCAACGCGCTTTTCGAGCCATTGCGTATACTCCGCCCCATCCCGCTTTGTCTTGGTGAAGAGCTTTATGATCGCATAGTCCTTAGCCTCGCTGCCGTAGGCCACCGTATCGCTAACCGGCTCGTGGCGCAGACCTATGATATCATAGGCTAGCCCCCCCTGCTGCTCATCCAGGTCGCTGGCTATCCCCTCGATTAGCGAGTGCACATCGGCAGGCCGCACCAGGGTATTATGCATCGAGATGGTCATCTCGTACTCCAGCGTAGACCGGCTGTGCCAGGCGTAGCCGGAGAGTGCCGCCAGTATAGCAGTGCCTACAATGAACCAGCGCCTCTTGTAGAGGTGAATCAGTGCCGTCGTAGTGAAGCTGCCCACGCCCCGAAAGAAGGACATCATTATCTCGTAGTCCGTCGGGCCACGCTGACTCTGATATCCCTCCATATCAACCTTGGGTATCTGTTCCATTAGCAAGTAGTGCTGAAGAAAAAAGAAGCAACACCGGGTATCCAAACGAGATAGCCCAGTGTTGCTACGCATTATTGGCTCGCTCGCTTAGTAGACCTTAGAGTTTAGCTCCCCCTTCAGGGCTAGAAGGGCCACGCCTGCCAGCGCACCCATCTCGTCCTCACCCGGGTACGCCTCTACGGGGGCAATGAAGCCTACGTGCTCCTCCATGTATACCTTTACCTGTGGGTTGTAGGCTATGCCACCCGTCACCAGGATAGCATCAACCTTACCCTCTAGGGTGGCGGCCATTGCACCAATTGACTTGGCCACGTTGTAGAACATCGCCTCCTGCACCAGCTCCGCCTTCTTGTCGCCAGCTTTCGCCTCCTGCTCCAGGCGGTAGGCATCGTTGTAGCCCATCAGCCCAACCAGACCACCCTGGCCCGCCAGCATCTTCTTGACCTCAGCCTTCGTGTACTTCCCGCTGAAGCAAAGGTCTAGCATCCCACCGGTCGGGATACCACCCGCACGCTCGGGCGAGAACGGACCATCACCGTAGAGGGCATCGTTCACATCCACCACGCGCCCCTTCTTATGCGCACCAACGGAGATACCACCACCCAGGTGCGCTATAATCAGGTTTAGCTCCTCGTACTTCTTACCCAGCTTCTGCGCATGCTGACGGCCAATCGCCTTCTGGTTCAGCGCATGGAAGATGGACTGGCGGCGAATCTCAGCGATACCAGTAATCTTGGCCACCTCATCCATCTCATCAACCACCACGGGGTCAGCGATGAAGGCCTTCGCGCCAGGAATACCCGCAGCCATGCTATCCGCGATGATGGCCCCCAGGTTCGAGGCATGCTGCATGCAGCTCGGATCCCGCAGATCCGCCTTCATCTTGTCGTTCACCTCGTACACCCCAGACTCTATCGGGCGCAGCAGACCACCACGGCCAATAACAGCCTGCAGCGACTCTAGGGCTACCCCCTCCTCCTTCAGGGCATCCACAATCAGATCCCGGCGGAACTCGAACTGGTCAATGATGCTCTTATACTTCTCTATCTCAGCAGTCTCGTGGCGTATCGTCTTGATGAACAGCTGCTTCTCGTCCTCAAAAACCGCAATCTTCGTCGAGGTTGACCCCGGGTTTATCGCTAGTATCCTATGCATTATCCGTATCCTTATCGTTACTACTTACCTTACTTGGCCGCATTCGCCGCCAGCGCTATCGAGTAGAGCTTCGACTGAACGCTATCCCCGCGCGAAGCAAGGATGCACGGCACCTTAGCACCCATAACCATAGCACCCAGCTCGGCGCCCGCAAACTTCGTGCAGGTCTTGAAGAACACATTCCCGCTCTCTATATTCGGGAACACAAGGCAGTCTGCATCGCCCACCACCGGGTTGGAGAGCTTCTTTATCTCTGCCGACTCCTTATCAACAGCTACGTCCAGCGCCAGCGGACCATCAATCAGCGCACCACCGCCAATCTGCCCACGCTCAGCCATCTTGGCTATAAGCGCCGCATCAACGCACGCCTGCATGCCCACCGACATCTGCTCCGTTGCCGCCAGCAGCGCCACCTTGGGCTGCTCGATCCCCAGCGACTTGGCCACTGCTATCTCGTAGTTCATGATGGCCATCTTCTGCTTCATGTCCGGCTGCGGGATAATCGCCACATCGCCGATTACCAGCAGCTTGTGGTACGTCGGCACCTCCATCACGGTAACGTGCGACAGAACCGCCTTCGGGGGAAGCAGGCCCTTCTCCTTATTCAGAATCCCCCGCATGTACTTATCCGTCGTCACAAGGCCCTTCATCAGCAGCTGCCCACGACCCTCGTGGATTAGCTCTATCGCCTTGGCCACTGCCTTCACATCCACGTCCTCCTGCACAATCTCAAAGATGCTCGGGTCGATCTTCTCCTCCTTGCATACTGCCTCTATCGTGGCCTTATCCCCCACTAGGGTCGCATCGATGATGCCCAGCTCCACGGCCTTTGCCGCCGCACCTATCGTATGCGAGTCGTTGGCATACGCCGCAATCATCCGACGCTTCGGCTTCGAGCGAAGCAGGTCAAATATCTCTTCTAGTTTCTGAAGTGCCATTGTCCTATTTATCTTGATGTACTAAAAAAATCCTATCTTACTAGAGGGAGCTTGCCACACGCACCGTATCCTGCGCTATCACCAGCTCCTCATTTGTCGGTACTACTAGCACCGGAATGGACGAGTCTGCTGCGCTAATCGCCCCTTCTACGGAGTGGTTGCCATCGTTGGCCACCCTATCCAGGCGGATGCCGAGATACCCGAAGTTCTCGACCACCATCTCCCGGACCATAGAGGAGTTCTCACCGATCCCCCCCGTGAATACCAGCCCATCCAGCCCCTGCAGCACGGCAATGTACTGGCCAATGAATTTGCATATCCGGTAGGTAAACAGCTCCACCGCAGCCCTGGGCCAACGATCGCCGTGAATCGCCGCCTCAGAGCAGTCACGCATGTCGTTTGACCGTCCAGAAACCCCCAGCAGCCCGCTCTGCTTGTTTATCAAATCATTCATACCCTGCAAATCCAGACCCTCACGCTCCGCGATGAATAGCAACGTGGAGGGGTCTAGCTCCCCAGAACGCGTACCCATCATCAGACCATCTACCGGCGTGAACCCCATCGAGGTCTCCACCGATTCGCCGCCACGAACCGCCGCCATCGATGCACCATTCCCCAGGTGGCAGGTTATCAGCTTCAGCTCTTCCAGCGGACGCCCCAGCACCTTGGCCGCTCGCTCCGCTACGTAGCGATGGGAAGTCCCATGGAAACCGTACTTGCGAATTCGGTACTTCGTGTAGTACTCGTTCGGCAGCGCATAGAGGTAGGCGCGCTCGGGTAGCGTCTGGTGGAATGCCGTATCGAAAACAGCAACCTGCGGCACCTTCGGAAGCAAAGCCTCCATCGCCGACACGCCCATCAGGTTCGCCGGGTTATGTAGCGGCGCCAAATCGTTGCAGGCCTCTATCTTCGCCTTCGACTCCGGCGTTATGAGCGTCGCATCCCGGAAGAACTCACCCCCATGAACCACACGATGCCCGACCGCAACCAGTTCGTCCAGCGACTCAAGAACGCCACCATCCCCCGCCACGATGCATTGCAGAATACGCTCGACACCCTCGGTGTGAGTCGGGAAGGACTCCTGAATCTCAACCTTGCGCCCATCACGAACCGACTCATGCTTCAGCACCGAATCGGAAGCCCCTATCCGTTCGGCCAGACCCTTGCATAGCAGCTGGGGCGTATCGCCCATATCCAGCACCTGGTACTTAATAGAAGAACTCCCGCAATTCAGAACCAAAACTTTCATACTCAAAATCTATGTTTAGCGCACACTCGTGCAACGCAAAGATAGTCTTTTTTACCGAATCGGGGGCTATCCTAGTGCCGTTAGGCCTGGCGTGTGAACCATTGTCTAGCCCCCATTCGGCGCAATGGGTCGCGGGGGCCGTAGGCATAGCGGCTCGCCGCATGCCAAGAAAGGCGGATAGCGATAAGCCTAATTGTCCAACTTGCTCGACATCAATGCCCGCAATCTGGCGCAATGGGTCGCGGGCCCGTAGGCATAGCAGCTCGCCGCATGCCTATGAAAAAGGGGAGGGCGCATCCAGCGACCTCCCCCCTCGTATTCCTACCGTTGCCAGCCTAGCGCTTCACAACTCGTACCGCCCTACCGTTCACCAGGAGTAGGTATACACCCCGCTCCAGAGAACCCATATCCAGGGCCTCGCCCTCCTCCAGGACCACATGTAGTAGCTCCTTGCCCAGAAGGCTGTAGACTAACACTACGCTCCGTTCTGCCAGACCCTCTACATGCACCAGCCCGCTAGTCGGGTTCGGCCACACCCTAAGGGCGACAGCCTGACCCTTCTCTACCGGAGTGCCACCTAGGTCGCTCAGGTGGAAACCCTGCTGCCGACTGAGTACCACAGGACCGCTCCCATCAACGTACCAGACACCCCCCTTCAGCGTGGCACCAGAGATCTCGCTTATCAGCGGCTTACCATCAGCATCTACAGGCACCCGGATCTCGGTGCCTACGGCCAGGATAGTGCCATTGTTCAGAACATTACCCGCAGCATCCGTTACCGCAATGCCTGCCGGGTTCTCGCAACGTGCACCAGCCTTCACGGCCACCTCGCCGTCCAGCTCGTACGTACCCGCACCGTGCTCATCCACATCAACCGGCTTCGCACCGCTAACCACCACGTACTGCCCTTCCTCAGCAGGCTGGATGTATAGCACCAGCGGCTTCTTCTGCTTCTCGTCGGGCGACACCTTGGCCCCGTCCGCATCCACCTCGGTAACCAGAGCCACCGTCTCATCGTAGTCCACGGTATATCCAGGAACGCTGACCGCTACAGAGCCAGACCCATCCGGACGTACTTTGCCGTCGGCATCGGTCTTAACCCCCGTCAGCACCACATCGTTCCCCTCGCTGTCCGTAGCATCTGCCTCGATCACTGCATCCTTAGATATCAGGACAGTACCATCATCCTTCGTTATAGCCACACCATCAACGGCAACTGCCACATCCGTTGGATTGCTGAACGGAATACCCACGCTAACCTTCACGTCGCAGGGATTACCCTTGGCATCAACCCCCGTCAGCCTGTACTTACCCGAACCATCGTCCGACGTACCTAGGTACTCAGCACCCGCTACGGCTACATGCTGACCTGCCTCCACCGGCGAAACGAAGATGAAGGACCCCACCGCTTGCTTCTTACCATTCGGCACAACCTTTGCTGGGTCGCCTGCATCGCCCGCCGCATTCGGCTTCAGTACGCTGGCCTTCGTCTCATCGTAGCTAACCATTAGCCCAGCCACGCTAATTACCGGGTCGCCAGCCTGGTCCACTACCCACTCGGTAGTATTTGTCCCTGGATCTTCCGCCCCCTTCGTCGCATTCAGTACGGCCACTACATTGCCCTCCGAATCCTTCGAGTCGACTATCAGCTTCGCCCCCTCAGGTACGATGTCCCCATCCTCTACCGTCTTCCCCTTCCACGTAGCAGATACGCCATTGGGATTGCTCACAGCACGTCCGCTCTTTACCACAACATTGGCATCTTCCACTGTGTATGTACCATTACCCGTCTTCTTGTCGTAGCTCGTAGCATCAAGCGTAGCACCTTCTACGTATACCTTCCCATCATCCTTGGCTTTCACCGTCAGCTTCATCCCCTTCTTCCGCCAATCCCCCGTGTGCACTTCATTGCTATCGCTATCTACTATGGTTGCCAGAGTCTCGTCAAACAGTACCTGGAACATATCGTTCACCGTAACCACCTTCACCATCCCCTCCGTATCGTTCACCACCCAGCTATACGTATCATCCCCGTTCTTCGTGGTGGACTTGGTCGCACCGATTACCTTCACCAGCTTACCGTCCACCGACTCCGGCAAGCGAATCTCAGTACCTAGAGGCAACGGCGTATCCGTCTCTATCTCCTTCGTGCCGTCCGCATTCAGAACCGTCGCTGTCGTCTCGTTCTGCAGCGGATAGCCCACTGTGATGCTCATGTCCTCATCCTGTACCTCGTAGTTGCCGTTGGCAAGCAGCTTCCCGCCAGTAACGATAGGCACCATGCCTGCTGGTTTTGCGCTTACCGTAAGCTCAGTCCCTACGGGCTTCGTATCCCCGCTCGTAAGCGTTGCCGTGCCGTCCATCACGCTAACCTCCGTATCAGCAAAGGTAATGGGGCGTTCCTTGATGGAGACCTTCACGACCTCTGTACCAATCACCTCCCAGACACCATTCGCATCCGGGCCGTTCGCACCGCTTACTGCTACTGGATGCCCATTGGTATCCGTCGCTGGTATCTTTATCTTATCTCCCGCGCAGAGTATGCTCCCATTTTCCACCGTTTCGCTACCGTCAGCGGTTTCTATAGTGGCATCCGTGCTGTTCGTAAGCTTCCAGCCCACTTTCACCTCCACATCGCCGCTCCCGTCCATCACGTACGTCCCCGTACCGTCGGCCTTGGGCGTGGTGCCGCCCTTGGGCTCCGCGCCGCTGACCCTCAGCCCCTGTCCGTCC
>PDWI01012616.1_pt1 | contig 13855 bp, 13 predicted proteins | sample 1430891 | NCBI WGS metagenome assembly PDWI01 (sample SAMN01162508, study PRJNA174530) | Oral metagenome, whole genome shotgun sequencing project. | biome: Marine environment; feature: Marine mammal; material: Swab sample of the gingival sulcus; isolation source: swab sample of gingival sulcus...
GGGGTATGATAATACAATGGTTAATTTTTCTGAGTTATTCGAGACTTTAGGATTTAGAGGTTTTCAGAAAGTGGCAATGAAGTATTGGCGAATGGGGGCTTATGAATTATATCGTTCGTATTCGAAAACGGCGTTTACTAAGGCGTTGCAAAAATTATTGCCGGATATTCAAAAGAGAGACTTGGTAAAAGGAAATGCGGGTGTAAGGGCTCAAGCCTGCGACCGTGATGGTAATTTAATTGATGACTTTTTGATTTTTGAAGATGCTCATACAATAAATGTATGCAATGCTCCTTCTCCGGCAGCAACTTCGTCTTTGAGTATCGGAAATACCATTGCGGAGAAGGTTTTGGCAAGATCATTGTAGAGAGGGGGGGGAGAATTACAAATAATATTTGAATTTGTTTTAGAGTAATAAAACGATGGTTTGAAGAGTTTTATATAAAATGTTTGGTTTGTGTATTTGTAATCTAAATGTTATATTTGTATATTTATCGAAAAATAAATGGAAAGAGTGATTTTAGCAGTGAGTAGAATTAGATAACTTAAAATATAAAAAAAAGTAGTATTTTGGAACAGAATAGTGTAGCAGAAGATGAGATTGATTTGATTGCATTGGTGCAAACAGTTTGGACAGGACGCCGAACGGTTATTAAGTTTTTAATTGTTTTTGGCTTGGTAGGGCTTTTTGTGGCAATGTTCTCACCTAAGGAATATATGGCAAGTACAGTAATGGTGCCAACTGTTTCTGAAAAAGGAGTTAAAGGGAATTTAGGGGGCTTAGCTGCAATGGCAGGTATTAATCTTTCTGGAGGTTCTTCTGAGGTTATTCCGCCTACGTTGTATCCCAAGATTGTTGAGAGTATTCCTTTTAAACAGGAGCTTATTCAGACAAAAATAAATACTTCAAGAAGTGTAGCTCCTGTTACTTACAAGGATTTTTATTTGGAGGTATATAATCCTGGATTGCTGGCAACGATAAAAAAATACACTGTTGGGTTGCCAGGAGTTATACTGAAAATAATTAGAGGGGATTCAGCCTCTGAAAAAAAAACAGAAAGGTTTCAGTCACTCATTTTCGTTAGTAAAAAGGAAAAAGAAGTTTATAAAATCCTTGAGGATAATTTAGTGTTGAATGTGAATGAGAAGGAGGGGTATGTGCAGTTGGCTATGAGTATGCCAGAGCCAATTTCAGCAGCGCAAATGGCGGAACGAGCTCAAGAGTTGTTACAAAAATACATTATTGAGTTTAAGAGTAAAAAAGCAAAAGAGCAATTGCGTTTTGTTCAGGAGCGTTTTAAAGAGAAAGAAAAGGATTTTCGTAAAGCAGAGTATGCTCTTGCTAATTTTCAAGACCGTAATCACAATGTAACTTTAGCGAAGGCAAAAACACGAGAACAACAATTATTGGCTCGGTATAATTTAGCGTACAGTGTGTATTCTGAATTAGCAAAACAAATAGAGCAACAAAAAATACAGGTAAAAGAAGATACTCCGGTGTTTTCAATAATTGAGCCGGTAAGTGTGCCAACTGAAAGGTCAAAACCCAAGAGGGCTTTGATTTTGATAATTTGGTTGTTTTTAGGAGGAGTTATTGGTGTTGGTGTTGTTTTTGGAAGAGAATGGTTGAAGAGTTTTAAAGAAAAAAGTAGTAATAATGAGTAGATACAAAATATTAATAACAGGAGGAGCAGGATTTATAGGCTCCAATTTGGTAGGATACTTTTTAAATAAAGAACATAAAGTGACTGTGCTGGATAATTTCTCTACAGGTAACAAGCACAATATCCAGCCATTTTTTGATAATCCTAATTTTACCTTAATTGAGGGGGATATTCGAGATTTAGCAACTTGTAAAATGGCTTGTAAAGGTCAAGAATTTGTGTTGCATCAAGCAGCGTTAGGCTCTGTACCTCGTTCAATTGAAGATCCAATTACAAGTAATGAAACGAATGTTTCAGGTTTTTTGAATATGTTGGTTGCAGCAAGAGATGAAGGAGTAAAACGTTTTGTTTATGCGGCTAGTTCATCAACTTATGGAGATTCTAAATCATTGCCAAAGGTGGAAGATGTTATCGGTAAGCCTTTGTCTCCTTACGCTATTACTAAATATGTGAATGAATTATACGCTGATGTATTTTCTAAGACTTATGGGTTAGAATGCATAGGGTTGCGTTATTTTAATGTGTTTGGAAGAAAGCAAAATCCAAATGGGGCGTATGCAGCGGTAATTCCAAAATTTGTAATCCAATTGATGAATTACGAAAGTCCTACGATTAATGGAGATGGAACTTATTCACGAGATTTTACATATATTGACAATGTAAATCAAATGAATGAAAAAGCTATGCTTTCGGATAATAAAGAGGCGGTAAATACCGTTTACAATACAGCAGTTGGAGATAGAACAACGATAAAACAGATGGCGGAATTATTGAAAGAATATCTTTCAGAATTTGATAAAAAAATAGCTGATGTGGAAATCCTACATGGACCCAATAGAGTAGGGGATATTCCACATTCGTTAGCATCTATTAATAAAGCGAAAGAATTGTTGGGGTATAATCCAACGCATGAATTTGCAAAAGGATTAAAAGAGGCAGTGGCTTGGTATTGGGAGAATTTAGAAAAATAAAAAATAAAAATGAAACATAAAATAGCAGTGATCGGTTTAGGTTATGTAGGATTACCTTTGGCAAGGTTATTTGCCACAAAATATCCAACGGTAGGTTTTGATATTAATGAACCTAGAGTAAAAGATTTAAATAAAGGACATGATGATACTTTAGAGGTATCTGATGAGTTATTACAATCGGCGTTAGTACAGGAAAATCCGTTAAAAAAGGAAATAAATGGGTTATATTGTTCAGCTGATTTAGAAGATATTAAAGATGCAAATATATTTGTAATAACTGTTCCAACACCTGTTGATAAAAATAATCGTCCTGTTTTAACACCATTAGTTAAAGCGAGTGAAAGCGTTGGAAATGTATTGAAGAAAGGGGATATTGTCATTTATGAATCTACCGTTTATCCTGGAGCAACTGAGGAGGAATGTATTCCTGTTTTAGAGAGAGTTTCAGGGATGAAATTCAATGAAGATTTTTATGCGGGATATTCGCCTGAAAGAATTAATCCAGGAGATAAAGAGCATACCGTAGAAAAAATATTAAAAGTAACATCTGGTTCTACTCCAGAAATTGGAAAAGTGGTTGATGATATTTATAAGTCGGTAATTATTGCAGGAACGCATTTGGCACCAACAATTAAAGTTGCCGAGGCGGCTAAAGTTATTGAAAATTCTCAGCGAGATATTAATATTGCTTTTGTGAATGAATTAGCAAAAATATTCAATCTAATGGGTATTGATACGCACGCAGTATTAGAAGCAGCAGGAACAAAATGGAACTTTTTACCATTTAAACCGGGGTTAGTTGGTGGACATTGTATTGGTGTTGACCCATTTTATTTAGCACAAAAAGCACAAGAATATGGTTACCACCCAGAAATTATTTTAGCAGGAAGACGCTTAAATGATTCTATGGGGAAATATGTTGCTGAACAAGTAGTTAAAGAAATGATTAAAAAAGATATTTCTGTAAATAAAGCAGAAGTTTTGATGCTTGGTGTAACATTTAAAGAAAATTGTCCAGATGTGAGAAATACAAAAGACCCTTGGGCAAATCCTGCCGAAGTAAAACACGAATATGGAATTGAAAGTACGCAAGAATTACCAAATAAAAAGTTTAGTGCAATTATTTTAGGCGTTGCTCATAAAGAGTTTAAAGATTTAGCTTTATCTTCTTTAAAAGAGGACAAGGCTGTTGTTTATGATGTAAAAGGGATTTTGAATGATTGTGATAGTAGTTTATGATTTGTAAAAAATAAAGGCAGATTGAATATGTGCAATTGTAGTGGTCACATAATTTTTTATGGGGTACTTGCATCAGAAGATTTAATAAATCATAGAAAAGAGTTAAAGGAAGATTGTGAAATTAATAAAGAAAATAAGAAAGAATAAAGATTATCGGGTATTAACTGAAAATTTCTTTTACCTTTCAATTATTCAAGCAACAAGCTCTTTCTTGCCTTTAATTACATTACCATACCTTGCTAAAGTAATAGGTGTTGATGGCTTTGGACGAATAGCTTTCGCTTTCAGTATCATTCTTTTATTTGATACAATAGTAGACTGGGGCTTTAGTTATTCTGCAACACGAGATGTAGCAAAAAATCGAAATGATAAAGAAAAAGTGTCTGAAATTTTTTCTAATGTTCTATGGTCAAAAGTTTTATTAATGGTCATTTCTTTTTGTACATTATTATTGATTACTTTATTTTTTTCAAAAATAAAAAATAATCAATTATTAATTTTTGTTACCTTTCTGCTTATTCCAGGAAAAATTATATTTCCAATTTGGTTTTTTCAAGCTATGGAACGAATGAAGTATATTACCATCTTAAATCTTTTTTCTAAAGTTATATTTACTGTTGCTATTTTTGTTTTTATAAATAAAAAGTCTGATTTTATTCTTCAAGCACTATTTACGTCTTTAGGGTTTATCTTGTCAGGAATTATATCTATGTATATTATTTTAAAAAAATGGAGAATAGAATTAAAAAAGCCAAACTTTATAGTTATATTAAAAACAATTAAAAATAGTTCAATTATTTTCCTAGAGAATTTTATTCCCAATCTTTATAATAATTTTTCTATTATGTTGGTTGGTTTTTGGTTTGGTGCCACATCCAATGGCATACTTGATGCGGGAACTAAGTTTGTAGATAAAGCTCAACAACTCATAAACATGATAAGTAAAGTTTTCTTCCCTTTTTTAGCTAGAAGAATAGATAAACACGACTTATATGTAAAAATTGTTCTATTTGTATCCATAGTTTTTTCAGTTTTGTTGTTTCTATTTGCTCCACTAATTATAAACTTTTTTTATACTTCTGAATTTAAGAATTCTGTTAACATCCTAAGACTTTTATCTGTGACAGTTTTTTTTATGTCTATTAGAAATGCTTATGGTACGGAATATATGATATTAGAGGGGCATGAAAAAGAATTATTCTGTATTACATTGTGGACTTCAATAATAGGATTTATACTAGCTTTTCCTTTAGTTTATTATTTAAGCTATTGGGGAGCTGCTATTAATATTATGCTAGTAAAAGGGGTTTCCACTTTATTTATAGTCCTTAAGGGGAGCAGTTTAAAAAAAGAGAAAAATGAATTCAATAAGGAATTGTTATGAGTAAATATAGATTTTCAGTATTTACGGCTACTTACAATAGAGCCAAAATGTTACCAAAAGTTTATGAAAGCTTGGTAAACCAAAAATTTACGGATTTTGAATGGATTGTTATTGATGATGGTTCTGAAGATAATACAGAGGAGTTACTACAATCATTTATAGCAGAAAATAAGCTTAATCATATTTATTATGTCAAAAAAGAAAATGGTGGTAAACATACAGCATGGAGAGAAGCTACTAAGCTATTTCAAGGGGAATATGTACTAACTCTTGATAGTGATGATTTTTTATTGCCTAATACTCTATATATATTTGATAAGCGTTGGAGAGAATTAGAGCAATCACCTGAATATGATAACTTCTGGGAAGTTAAAGCTAGGTTGATAAATGAAAAAGGATTATTAATAGGAGAACCGTTACCAAAACCGATTGTAGATGCACACGCTCATGACTTTATATTTAAGTACAATTTTTTTGCGGATTTAGATGGATGTAGAAAAGTTGATGTTTTAAAAAAAGAAGCAAAAGTACCTGAAAGTTTCTTATATGAAGATTATTGTAATAATTTTGCTGAATGTATCAGATGGTTTAGAGCGGGTAGAATGTATAAAACTAGATATGTTCAGGATATTACTGGATGTGTTGTTACAACTGGAAATGATAGATTATCATCATCTGGTGATACATTAAAAACTTCAAGTAAGTTAACCTATAATCGATTGGTTGGTGGTATTTATATGTTAAGTGAAAATAAAATAGATATGTTAAGATGGAATAAAGTACGATATCTAAAGAGTATCGCTTCATTATGTTATTATTGTTTTATTTTAAATATTAATGTTTTTAAAATTCCTCATAAAGAGCTTTATAAGTTTCCTAATAACTTATTTATATTTTTAGGGTATTTACCTATGTACATGTACTATTTAATAAAAAGGTGATTATGAAAATAGCAATACATAATAGAAAAGGTAGCTACTCAGATAGATGGGTAGAATATTGTAAGAAAAATCAGCTTAATTATAAATTAGTTAATGCCTATAGCAATAACATTATTGAAGATGTTTCAGATTGTGACATTTTTATGTGGCATTATCATCATTCACTTTCTGCTGATATTAATTTTGCAAAACAGTTACTCTTTTCTTTGGAACAAGCTGGTAAGATAGTTTTTCCAAACTTTAAAACAGGTTGGCATTTTGATGACAAACTAGGACAAAAATATTTATTTGAGACTCTTGGAATTCCTTATGCTAAATCTTATACTTTTTATTCAAAAGAAGAGGCATTGGAATGGGCAAAGAATACAACCTATCCTAAAATCTTTAAACTAAGAGGAGGTGCAGGTAGTAGCAATGTTCGTATGGTTAAATCTTTTTTTGATTGTAATAAATATATAAATAAGGCATTTTCGAGTGGATTTAAAACTATAGATAGATGGTCGGGATTTAAGGATAAAGTACAGTCATATAGAAATGGCAAAGGAACTTTTGTTGATGTTATAAAGGTATTTGTTCGCTTATTTTTAAAAACTCACAATGAAAAAATGCAGCCTGTGCATAAAGGTTATATTTATTTTCAAGATTTTATTGAAAATGAGGGTTTTGATTATAGAGTTCAAGTTTGTGGAGATAAATGCATATCAATGATTAGATATTGTAGAAAGGATGATTTTAGAGCATCAGGGAGTAGTAATGCTAATAGAAATCCTAATGAATTTCCAATTGATGTTATAAAGTTATCATTTGAATTAACTGATAAAATGAATTTACAAGCATCTGCTTTAGATTTTGTGAGAGAAAAGACTACTGGAAAATTATTTTTAGTAGAAAACTCATATTGTTATGGAGTTGATGATGATGAATTTGATTATGGCTATTTTGATAGACAAGGTAATTGGCATAATGAAAAATTTAATGGTATTGATTGGATGATAGAAGAAGTTATTAATGATTTTGAATCATCAAAAGTATAGATATTGTGATATTTCATATTACAACTTTAGAGTAAATAAACTATATGAGAATTAATAAAATTAGTGTCATAAACACTGTGATGTTTCTATTGAGTCCTTTTCTTTCACTACCGTTTATTATTGCAGGTATTAGAAAAAAAGATAAGATTTCAGAGTTGCTTTTACTACTTATATTCTCATTGATATCATTTCTTTATATCCCCATTATTAGTGATGATAAGGTTAGATATATGGAGAGATATCAAGTCTATCAAACCGTAAAAATGGAATACTTTACTAATTTTATTCAGCATTTACGAGATACATTACGTCCTGATTTTATATTTGAATTTTTAAATTATTGTTTTGCAAGATTTGATATAAGAATAGAATGGTTATTTTTACTTGTTACATTCTTAACATTAGTACAATGTTACAGGCTTATAGAAGGTGCTTGTCAAACACAAAAACCGACTATACGTTTTCTTCTGCTTATCGTAGGGGTTTCTTTTATCAATATTTACTCTGGTGTAAGGTTCTATCTTGCACTATCTTTTTTCTTATCAACAGCTTACTTTCAACTAGTTAACAAGAATAATTTAAAAGCTTTATCTTTTGCACTTTTAAGTATCTTTACACATTATAGTATGTTTCCAATAATTATTATTCTTTTTTTATGTAAGTATTTAAGTAAATTAAATTTAAAATTTGTGTTCTGCTGTTCATTATTATTTATATTATTACCAGCATCTCTGACATATAAATATATTACATCTCTTAATTTTCTTGGTTTATATGAAAATAAAATTAATGTTTATCTACAAAGTAATATTTGGGAACCAGATAGTCTAAATTCTACCATAGCATTTTATGGTGGAATATTATGGTATTATTTAGCTATAATTTATATCTTATATACTAAGAAAATAAAAAATATATGGTTGCAACTATTTATTATATGTGCAATTTTTGTAAATATTACATATCCAGTACCTATTGTATTTCAAAGGTATTCATACGTTTTAAAAATATTATTTTTAATATTTCTATTTCAGAGTAAAAAAACAAATAAATTAATAAAGTATTTATTTCTACTTGTATGTCTATGTGGGTTACTTATTGATATAAATCGAATGAGATATATACTACTAGATTCATTGTTTAAAATTGATATATTAACATTACCTACTATTCTTATTACAGATATTAGTTTATATGATATACATGAGTAATTTATTATGAGAGCCGTATTTTTTGTGACAGGGCTAGATAGTGGCGGAATTGAAAACTATTTACTTCGTTTTATCAAAGAAAAAGAATGTTTATTTGAACAAATATTTATTTTTTGTAAAGGAGGAAAAATAGGACAATTAGAGAGCGAATATATTAAACATTCAAATGTAATCATTATTAGAAAAAGATTAGGTTACGTTAATTTATTTGATTATATTGATTTATATAAGTTTTTTCAAAAAGAAAATTGTGATATTGTTTGTGATTTTACAGGAAACTTTGCGGGATTGATATTACGAACTGCTTATTTTGCTTCAATTAAACATAGAATAGCTTTTTATCGTAATAGTAATGATCATTTTAAATCATCGTATCTAAAAAATAAGTATAATCAATGGGTAAAAACACAGACTCAAAAATATTCGACTAAAATATTATCAAATAGTCAATCTGCATTTGATTATTTTTTTCCAAATGAATGGGTAAATAACAGCAAATTTGATATTTTGTATAATGGCATTAATCCTAATGAGTTTATTACTAACAACAATGATCTTAGACAACAATTTAATATACCTAAAAATGCCTTTGTTGTTGGGCATACAGGTAGATATAATGATGCTAAAAATCATCAAGTGATATTAAAAGTAGCAGAAAAGTTAGTAAATAAATATGATGATTTATATTTTATTATGTGTGGTAATGGTGTTAAAAATAATTTATATCAAATTTTGAAAGATAAAGGAATAAATAAAAAAGTGTTAGTATTTGAAAATAGAAGGGATATTCCTATATTTTTAAATACAATGAATTTATATTTATTTCCTTCATTAACAGAGGGTCAACCAAATGCTTTATTAGAAGCTATGTTAATGGGATTACCATTTATTGCGTCAAATATTAATCCTATAAAGGAAATTGTTCCTAAAAGTTTTTGGAAATATTTAGTTGACCCTAATGATAGTGAAAGTATGATTAACATAATAGAAAATTTTAAGGTAGAACCTATGATAAATTTTAAAAAGCAAGAAATTTCAGAATATATTATCAAGAATTTTAATGCAAAAAAACAGTTTGATAAGTTATATGAATATTTAACAAATAATTGTAATGACAATAAGGTATTAAAATAAAGGTATAACCATATGAAGAAAGCATTATTTATACACGATCATCCATTTGTATATAATTCAGATGAAAATATTTATTATGATGGTTCAGGTGGTTGTTTTACAGCTATGATGTGGAATAGGTATTTGGAGGTTTTTGATCACTTGACTGTGATAGGAAGAGAAAAAAAAGATTTTCCAAACAAGTTGGTTTCTGCATCTAGTAAGAATGTTGATTTTTTCTTAATTGATGATTTTAAAAGAAACATCGATAAAAAACTAAAACAAAATCAAGTAAAGGAAAAACTTAATGATTGTTTTGATAAAGTTGATTTTGCTATATGTAGATTACCTAGTACACTAGGTAGTATAGGCGTTAATTTGTGTGTTGAAAAGAAAATACCTTATATGATTGAAGTTGTAGGCTGTCCTTTTGATGCGTATTGGCATCATGGTCATTTTGCAGGTAAGATTTTAGCAGGTTATGAAAGGTATAAATTAAGAAAGATTATTAAAAACTCAAAAAATACGGTTTATGTAACTCAAAAATTTCTTCAAAATAGATATCCTTCAAATGGGAAAACTATTGGAATTTCAGATGTAAATCTAAAAAGTATTGTAGATTCACAAAAAGCATTGCATTTTTACAACAAACCTAGTGATATTTTTAATATAGGGTATATAGGTACTTTTCATACAGCTTATAAAGGGCATAAAGAAGCATTGAAAGCCATAAAGCAAAATGTTGATAATGGATTTACAAACATTAGATTACATTTAGTTGGTTCGGGAGATTATAGCCACTTGCAGAATTTAGCTGTTGAAATGGGAATTGAAAAGTATATTAATTTCATTGGATTGGTTGAAGAAGGAGAGAAAGGAATATTTCCTTTTATAGATAACTTACATTTGTACATACATACTTCAAAAACTGAAGGCTTACCAAGGGTAGTTGTGGAAGCTATGAGTAGAGGGAAGTTGGTTTTAGGATCAAATGTTGGCGGAATACCTGAATTGATTTCATCTCAATTTTTACACGAAGTAGGTGATTGGAAACATCTAGCGAAGCAAATACATACAATATTAACAGAGAATGAGCATTGGAAAGAAATTATTTTAAATAATTTAAAAGTTGCTTCGGAGTTTACAGAAGAGCAATTGCAATCTAAAAGAGTTCAATTTATTAAAAAAAGTTTAGAGAAATGAAAAAAGTATTATTTAACCAAATAAGATATATCCTGCCTTTGTGGTTTGTATTATTAATAACAAATTGGATGCCAGATAATAGAATATCTATCCGAATTAGAGGCTTTTTAGCGAGTTTTTTTATAAAAAAATGTGGTAAAAATTTTACTATTGGTAGAGATGTAACTTTGTTAAATTCCTATAATCTTTTTATAGGTGATAATGTGTATATTGCCAAAGGTACATGGCTAAATGCAATGGGCGAGATACATATACAAGATGAGGTTACTATAGCTCCTTATGTAATTATGAGTTCGTTACAGCATGTTTTTAAAAATAACTCAGTTTATGGTGGAGGTAGTATAGCTGCACCTATCACAATAGGAAAAGGAACATGGTTAGCCGCTCATAGTTCTGTTAAATGTGGGGTTACTATCGGAAGTGGAAATTTAGTTGCTGCAAATTCTTTTGTTGCTAAAGATACGAATAACAATATGATAGTAGGGGGAGTTCCTGCAAAAGAAATAAAAGAAAATAAAGATGGGGAGGCTGACTTTGTATCACGGTTTGATTTTAATAAGTAGTACTTTATAATTTTACAATTAAGATATATGTCTAAATATGAAAATAAAAATAGTTAGAGTAACCACAGTACCGCAATCCTTGAAAATTCTATTAAAAGGACAACTTCGTTTTATGTCTGAAAAAGGCTTTGAAGTAGTAGGTGTTTCTTCGTCTAGTCAAGAACTAGAAGAGGTGGAAAGAAATGAAAAAATACGAGTTCAAGCGATTGATATGACTAGAAAAATAACACCATTTCAAGATTTAAAATCTTTATGGCAAATGTATCGATTTTTGAAAAAGGAGCAACCTCAAATCGTTCATAGCCATACCCCAAAAGCAGGATTGATTGCAATGTTAGCAGGAAAATTAGCAGGAGTTCCATTAAGGTTACATACTGTTGCAGGTTTACCATTAATGGAAACAACAGGTGTTAAAAGAAAAGTATTAAATTTAGTAGAAAAATTTACCTATAGTTGTGCTACTAAACTTTATCCTATTTCATACGGTTTATGTGATTTTATTGTAGAAGAAAATTTTACTACTAATAAAAAATTAAAAGTAATCGCAAATGGCTCGTCCAATGGTATTGATATTAATCATTTTAGTCCTAATCAAATAACAGAGCGACAAAAACAAGCATTAAAAGAAAGTTTAGGTATAAAAAATAACGATTTTGTTTTTATTTTTGTAGGAAGGTTAGTTGGAGATAAAGGAATAAATGAGTTGGTTTCGGCATTTCAGCAAGTAAAAAAACAAACGAATAAATCCATAAAATTGTTGTTAGTAGGAGGAGAGGAGAGAGAATTAGATCCATTACAAAATGAAACAATCAAGTATATAGATAATAACAAAGAAATTTTAGCCGTAGGTTATCAGAACGATGTACGACCTTATTTTGCTATTGCTGATTGTTTGGCTTTTCCGAGTTATCGTGAAGGTTTTGGAAATGTTGTCATTCAAGCAGGAGCAATGAAGTTGCCAAGTATTGTTTCTAATATAACAGGTTGTAATGAAATTATTGAACAAAATAAAAATGGTTTGATTATTGCTGTTAAAAATGTTGAGGAATTAAATAAGGCAATGATTAATATTTTAGAAGATGAGAAGTTGTATCAATGTTTGAAAAATAATAGTCGAGAAATGATAGTTAGTCGTTATCAGCAAAATGTCGTTTGGAATGCGTTGTTGGAAGAGTATCATCAGTTGTTAAAGAAGTAAATTATGTACAAAAATTATATAAAAAGACTATTAGATTTTACACTATCATTCATCGGTTTTATTATGTTATTACCGATATTTTTGATAGTAACTATATTTTTGGCTATTGCAAATGAAGGAAAACCATTTTTCTTTCAAGCGACCGGGTAAGAATGGAAAATTGTTCAAAATTATTAAGTTCAAAACAATGAACGATAAAAAAGATGAGCAAGGAAATTTATTATCTGATGAGGAACGATTAACCAAAATTGGAACATTTGTGCGAAAAACATCATTAGATGAAATTCCACAGTTACTTAATGTTATAAAAGGAGATATGAGTTTGATAGGACCAAGACCTTTATTGCCTCAATATTTACCTTTGTATAATGACGAGCAAAGAAAACGCCACAATGTAAGACCAGGAATAACGGGTTGGGCTCAAATTAATGGGCGAAATGCTATTTCGTGGCAACAAAAGTTTGACTATGATGTTTGGTATGTTGAGAATGTAAGTTTTATATTAGATGTGAAAATCTTACTTTTAACCGTGAAAAAAGTATTCGTGTCGGAGGGTATTTCGCAAGAAGGACAAGCAACAATGGAAGAATTTAAAGGAAATAAATAACAAATGAATAATATTTTAATAACATCAGCAGGGCGAAGAGTTTCTTTAGTAAAATCATTTATAGAAGAAATTAATAAACTTTCTATAAATACAAAGGTATTTTGCACAGATTTAGAACCAACTCTTTCATCGGCTTGTTTGGTCGCAGATGATAGTTTTCAAGTAGCAAGAGTTACAGAAAAAAATTATATAGATGAATTATTAAATATCTGTATAGAAAATAGAGTAAAAATTGTTATTCCTACAATTGATACAGAATTAAAAATTTTAGCAGAAAATAGAGGGAAGTTTTTAGCAAATAATATAGAAATTCTTGTGTCAGACATTGGTTTTATTGAAAAATGTAGAGATAAAAGATTGATACATAGTTTTTTTGATGAAATTAATTTTGATAGAGCAAAAGAGTTTAGTAAAAACAAAATTAATTACCCTATTTTTGTAAAACCAAGTGATGGAAGTCGTTCTGTGGGGATACATTTGTTGCATGCGGCAAGTGAATTGACTGATGAAATTGCTAATAATCCTAAAAATATGTTTTTGGAATATTTTCCACAAACCGATTATGATGAATTTACCGTAGATATTTATTGCAATAAAAATTCAGAAGTCATTTCCATTACTCCACGACAAAGAATTTTTGTGAGAGATGGAGAAGTGAATAAGGCTTGTACACGCAAAAATGAAATAGTATCTTTTGTAAAAGAAAAGTTTAGACAAGTAAAAGGTA
>PDWI01007045.1_pt1 | contig 13852 bp, 14 predicted proteins | sample 1430891 | NCBI WGS metagenome assembly PDWI01 (sample SAMN01162508, study PRJNA174530) | Oral metagenome, whole genome shotgun sequencing project. | biome: Marine environment; feature: Marine mammal; material: Swab sample of the gingival sulcus; isolation source: swab sample of gingival sulcus...
CATATTTTTATCAGAAAGGATCGTTGCCGGAGTTACAGGTGGCGGAATAAAAGGTTAATTTATGAGTGTTTTAGTTACAGGTGGAACAGGTTATATCGGTAGTCATACAGTAGTTAAATTACTTGAGGCTGGCGAAGAAGTGGTTATTGTAGACAATTTATCAAATTCAAAAGAGGATGTAGTTGACAAGATAGAAAAAATTACTGGTAAGAGAGCGAAATTTATCAAAGGGGATATTTTGGATAGGGAATTACTAGATAAAATATTTGCTGAAAACGATATAGATTCAGTGATTCATTTTGCGGGGCTTAAGGCGGTAGGAGAATCAGTTTCTGTACCTCTTAAGTATTATGAAAATAATATTAGTGGTACTGTGGTGTTATTAGAAGCAATGAAAGAAGCTGGAGTTAAGAGAATGGTATTCTCTTCAAGTGCGACAGTTTATGGAGATGCTAGTGAAGCGCCTTTCAGAGAGGATGCACCACTTAAAACTACAAATCCTTATGGAACAACTAAGCTATTCATAGAGAGAATTCTTGAGGACTTATATGTGAGCGACAATGAGTGGAGTGTTAGTTTGCTTAGATACTTCAATCCAATTGGAGCACATGCTTCTGGGCTTATTGGTGAGGACCCTAATGATATACCAAATAATCTACTTCCTTACATTGGAAAGGTTGCGGTTGGTGAATTAGAAAAGTTGAATGTATTTGGAAATGACTATGATACAATCGATGGTACTGGTGTTAGGGATTATATCCATGTTGAGGACTTAGCTGAAGGTCATTTACTAGCTCTTGATTACGTAAGAGAACATAGAGAATGTTTGCCTATCAACTTAGGAACAGGTAATGGATATTCAGTGCTTCAAGTAGTTGCTTCTTATGAAAAAGCTACTGGAAAGCCAATTCCTTATGAAATAGTTGGAAGGAGACCTGGGGACATAGCTACTTGCTATGCAGATGCAAGTAGGGCGAAGGAACTTTTAGGTTTTGAAGCTAAGTACGATATTGATACAATGACTAAAGATGGTTATAACTTTGTTGTTAAAGCAAAGGGATTGTAATTAATTTATAAAAATAAAATTTGGGAACTTTAATATTAACGTTGAAGTTCCTTTTTTTATATTTTCATTTATTCTTATATAATATATTCATAATTTTATATTAAATTTTCAAGTTTTTGTTTATTAATAACAAGTATAATCTACTTATGTAATATTTGTGGAGGTAAAAATGTCTAAAAACATAGTAAAAATGGAAAACATTAATAAAAGTTTTCCTGGTGTAAAAGCATTGAGTGATTGCCATTTTTCATTAGATACAGGTGAAGTGCATGCCTTAATCGGTGAAAATGGTGCAGGAAAATCTACCTTAATGAAGATACTTACTGGTGTTTATAAAAAAGATACAGGTAAGATTTTTTATAAAGGTGAAGAAGTTAACATTGGAAATACAAGGGTTGCTCAGGATTTAGGTATTGGTATTATTCACCAAGAACTTAATTTAATGCCTGATTTAACAGTTGCACAAAACATTTTCATAGGTAAAGAGCCTAGAGGGGTGTTTAAGTGGATTACTGATGACAAAAAAGCTAATGAGGAAACTGAGAAACTTTTAGGTTCTATGCACGTAAATATAGACCCTAAGACTTTAGTTGAGAACTTAACAGTAGCTCAGCAACAAATGGTTGAGATTGCAAAAGCTTTATCTTATGATTCAGAAGTTCTTATTATGGATGAGCCAACAGCAGCTCTTACGGAATCTGAAATAGATGAATTATTCCGTATAATTAATGACCTTAGAGAAAAGGGTGTTGCGATAGTTTACATTTCTCACAGAATGGAAGAGTTAAAGAGAATATGTGACAGAGTTACGGTAATGCGTGACGGAGAATATATCGGAACTAAGCGTATGGATGAAGTTAGCATTGATGACATTATCCATATGATGGTTGGTAGAACTATATTTGAAGATGCTGGAGAGAAAGATATCCCAATAAGCGATGAAGTAGTACTTGAGGTTGAAGGATTAAATAGAGGAAGATGGGTAAAAGACGTTTCCTTTAAACTTCATAAGGGTGAGATTCTTGGTTTTGCTGGACTTATGGGAGCTGGTAGAACAGAGACTGCAAGACTTATATTTGGTGCAGATAAACTAGAATCTGGTACTATCAAAGTAAATGGTAAAGAAGTTAAAATAAGCAGTCCAAAAGAGGCTGTTAAAAACGGTATCGGATACTTATCAGAAGATAGAAAGAGATACGGTCTTGTTTTAGGATTAGATGTTGAAAGTAACATTGCTATGTCTACTATGGAGGACTTTACTAAAACTGGATTCTTACAAAGAAAGAAAATTTCTGATAATAGTGAGAAGTATGTAGAGTCTCTAGCTATTAAAACACCAAATGGAAAACAATTAGTTCAAAATTTATCTGGTGGAAATCAACAGAAAGTTGTAATAGGGAAATGGTTAACAAAGAACTGTGACATCCTTATTTTCGACGAGCCTACAAGGGGTATTGATGTTGGTGCTAAAAGTGAAATATATAAACTTTTAAATGACTTGGCTAGCAAAGGAAAATCTATTATCATGATTAGTTCTGAACTTCCAGAAGTTCTAAGAATGAGTCACAGGGTAGTAGTTATGTGTGAAGGTCGTGTAACTGGTGAGATTATGAGAAAAGAAGCGACACAACAAAATATTATGACGTTCGCTACTAAGAGAGATTAATGGAGGATATGATGAAAAAATTTATGAAATCAAATGCGTTGCAGAAATTCTTAACTTTAGGGGTTTTAATATTACTTTTTGTAGTATTTTCACTAGCATCGCCAAACTTTATGACTCGTGGAAACATGAATAGTATTTTACTTGCAACTGCCGTAAATGGTATCTTGGCAGTCGGGGTTACATTTGTTATAATTACAGGTGGTATCGATCTTTCAATTGGTACAGGTATGACACTTACAGCCGTTGTTACTGGTTACTTTGTAACAGTAGCTGGTGTTCCAGCTTGGGCAGGTATCTTTGTTGGACTTCTTGCTGGTGCGTTAATGGGACTTATAAATGGTGTAGTTATTGCTAAAATGAAAGTGCCTGCATTTATCGCAACACTTGGTATGATGATGATTGCCAAGGGTATGTCACTTATTATTTCAAGTGCTAAGCCATTCTATTTCTCACTTGAACCAGATGCAGTAGGATTTGTATTCCAAGACTTAGCAAAGTCTACAATTTTCCCAAATAGTTTGCAAATACCAATGGGTGCTATTATATTTATCATAGCAGCATTACTTGCTTCTGTAATACTTAATAAGACTTTACTTGGAAGATATAACTTCTCAATTGGTAGTAACGAAAAAGCAACTAAACTTTCAGGTATTAATACTGATTTTTGGTTGATAATGATTCATATTCTTACTGGTGCATTCGTAGGTCTTGCAGGTGTAATCATGGCATCAAGACTTAATTCAGCACAGCCAGCCTTAGGACAAGGATATGAGCTTGACGCTATCGCAGCCGTTGTTATTGGTGGTACTTCACTTAGTGGAGGAAAAGGAAGTATATCAGGTACAGTTATCGGTGCATTCTTAATGAGTACATTACTTAATGGTTTAAGAATACTTTCAGTACCTCAAGAGTGGCAGACAGTATTTACTGGTGTAATCGTTATTGGTGCTGTATTTGTAGATATTTATAGAAGAAATAAAAATCAAGAAGCATAATTTAAGGGTATAAAGATAATTAATAAGATATAAACTTAGTTACAAACCGAAAGGTTAAAATATAATTTTTAGGAGGAACAATATGAAAAAAATACTTAGTATTTTATTAGTAGCTATTATGGTTGTAGGTTTAGTTAGTGGTTGCCAAAGCACTGTTAGCGAGCCTAAGAAAGAAGAAAAGAAAACTGAAGCTAAGCAAGAAGAGAAAAAGACTGAAGCTAAAGCTGAAACTGAAACTCAAGAGAAACTTTACATTCCTGTAATTTCTAAAGGTTTCCAACACCAATTCTGGCAAGCAGTTAAATTAGGTGCTGAGCAAGCAGCAGCTGATTATGGTGTAGAAATTACTTTTGAAGGACCAGAAAGTGAAGCTATGGTTGACAAGCAAATCGAGATGCTTCAAGTAGCTCTTGGTAAAAACCCTGCAGCTATCTGTCTTGCAGCTCTTGATTCACAAGCAGAAATACCTTATGTTAAGCAAGCAGTTGACGCTGGAATCCCAGTAATCGGATTTGACTCAGGTGTTGATAGCGACCTTATTACTGCAACAGCAGCAACTGATAACTATGCAGCAGCAGCATACGCAGCTGAAAAAATGGCAGAGTTAATCGGTGGTACAGGTGAAATCGGAGTTATCGCTCACGACCAAGTATCTGTTACAGGTATCCAAAGAAGAGATGGTTTCGTTGATACTATCAAAGAGAAGTATCCAGAAATCAAAGTAGTTGACATTCAATATGCAGAAGGTGACCACCTTAAATCAACTGAAGCTGCAAAAGCTATGGTTCAAGGGCACCCAGACCTTAAAGGTATCTTCGGAACAAACGAAGGTTCAGCTGTTGGTTGTGTAAACGCAGTTACAGAGCTTGGAAATAAAGAATTAGTAGTTATCGGATTTGACTCAGGTTCATTACAAATGGAAGCAATCAGAAACGGCGTAGAAGCTGGTGCGATTACTCAGAACCCTGTTGGAATCGGATACAAAGCTGTAGAAGCTGCTTACAAAGCTGTTAAAGGTGAGTCAGTTGATGAAGTTATCGATACTGGATTCTACTGGTATGATAAAACAAATATCGACGAAGAAAAGATTCAAGCAGTATTATATGAGTAATATCAAAATGATATAATAGCAATTTAATTGCTTAAAATTCTCCCGTATAGTAAAATATACGGGAGAAACTTTAAATAAAGTAAGATGTAAGACTAGATGTCTTAGATCTTGCATTGCTACTTGGAGACAAGTAGTTATAAACAGTTTAAGAAGGAGTAAAAAATGCTTTTATTAGAAGAAAGAAAAACGTTAGTTAAATATGGAAAAATTATAATTGATTCTGGCCTAACAAAGGGTACAGGTGGTAACTTTAGTGTTTATAATAGGGAAAAAGGACTTATGGCTATAACTCCAACTGGAATCCCATACCACAGTATGAAAGAAGAAGAAATTGTAATTATGGATCTTGATGGAAATATCGTAGAAGGTGATTTAAGACCATCTAGTGAGTATCAGATGCACGCGATAGTTTATAAAAATAGAGAAGATGTAAATGCTATGGTTCATGTTCACTCAACATTTGCTGCAACTGTTTCAACACTTAGAAAACCACTTCCAGCAGTGGATTACTTAGTTGCATTTGCAGGTGGTAAAGAAGTTCCTATCGCAGAATATGCAACTTATGGAACAAAGGAACTTGCTGAAAATGCTATGAAGGCTATGGGTAAATACAATGCGGTTCTTTTAGCTAACCACGGATTAAACGTAGTTGCTAAAGATATGATGACTGCTTTTGCTACTGCTGAACAGTTAGAGTTCTGTGCAGAATTATATGTTAGAGCGTCAGCAATGGGAACACCAGTTATACTATCAGATGAAGAAATGGAAATGATGGTAGAAAGATTTGCTGGATACGGACAAAAGCGTGAATAATGCTTTTGAATTGGAGGTAATATGCAAGTTTTAGCAATTGATTTGGGAGCGAGTAATGGAAGAGGCATAGTTGGTGAATACAAGGATGGTGCAATTTCTTTACATGAAGTTCACAGATTTGAAAATGAGCCAGTTAAGCTTGGAAAATACTTATATTGGGATTTTCCTTACTTGTTTAGACAGGTTAAGAAGGCTCTGGTAAATGCAAAGAATAAAGGTTTTGAAGTTAAGAGTATAGCTGTTGATACTTGGGGTGTTGATTATGGACTTATAGATGCAAATGGGCAACTAGTTAGTAATCCAATTAATTACCGTGATGATAGAAGTACAAAGGGTCTTGAAAAATTGCTTTCCATGTATAGCAAAGATGAGCTTAAAGAGATGACCTATATGAATAGTGAGTCTTATAATACAGTAAATCAGTTATTAATGGAGGACAATATTGAGATAGGTAAGAGACTTTTGTTTACTCCTGACTTATTTACTTATTTTCTTTGTGGAGAAAAGGTTTGTGAATACAGTATGGCATCTACTTCACAATTATTAGATTACAAAACCCTTGATTGGAATTATGACTTAATAGAAAAGTTAGATATAAATAAGAAGATTTTTGGTGACGTTACAAAGTCTATGAAAATAGCTGGACGTTTGCATAAAGATTTAGCTGACGAACTTGGTATTGAGCAAATTGATGTTGTTTCTATAACTGGACATGATACTCATGTAGCGTTAAGAAGCGTTCCAAGTGAAAGTGAAGATTATGTGTTTATAGCTACTGGAACATGGATAATAGTAGGTTCTAAGCAAGATAAGCCAGTTTATAATGACTTATTTGTTAAGTATGATTTAAGTAATGAAGGTGGTTCATATCCTGATGTAAATATTCTTAAAAATCATGTTGGTCTTTGGATAATGCAAAGAACTAAGAAGTATTATAATGATAGAGGTCAGGACTTAGATTATCCAGAATTAATTGCGTTAGGTGAAAAGTCTACTAATAATAGTTTGATAGATATAAATGATTCCAGATTTTTTGGAATGGGTAATATGCCTGAACTCATTTATGAATATTTGAAGGAAAGTGGTCAAGAACTTCCTAAAGATATTGGTGATTATATTAGGATAATTGAGAGAAGTTTAGCGAGCCAAATAGCCAATACACTTTCTAATATAGAGGAAGCAGTAGGCAAAAAATATGAAAAAGTATATATGTTTGGTGGAGGACTTAGAGATAGACTTCTAAAGAAATATATAGTTGAATTCACTGGAAAAGAATTGGTCGAAGGAGTAATTGAAGGTACTGCTACGGGTAATGTAATGGAGCAATTAATGGCTCTAGGTGAAGTAAAAGAGACGGAGAGAGTAGACATAATTAAAAAAACTATGAAGACTATTTAAGTATAAAAAATATTGCAGGTTATCGTATTGATAGCCTGCTTTTTTTAGAATATGGAATTTATTTGTGGTATGTAGATGAAATTCGAGTTTTTGAATTTTATAAAAATTTCTCTTAAGTGAATATTATTTTCGAACTTCCTATTAGCATAGAAAATAATAATATAAAGAGTAAGATAAAAGATAGAAATATTTCGTATTTCGATAATAAGTTCTGAGAATTGTGTGTTTGAAATATTATTATTTTATCAAAAAAATTTTTTTTGAGTTTAAAAGTATCCAAATTGATATTTTTTGTCAATGTGATATTTTTATAACGATTGTATAAATTTTATGCAATGTAGAAAAATGCCGATAAATCCTTATTTTTAGGCGGTTTTTAGCGTTTTTTTGTATTTATAGTGTTATTTGGTGTTGAGAGTGGAGAGTATATGTATTATAATCAAATAAGATAAAAAAAGTTATTATATTGGGGGCAATATGAAGTTAATGACATTTAAAGGTGGAATTCATCCGCCAGAAAATAAGCATTTCACTGAGCATAAATCTATTAGGACATATATGCCGACTGGAAATCTTGTATTTCCTATGTCTCAACATATAGGTTCGCCATGTGATGTTGCAGTAAAAAGAGGTGAGAGGGTATTAGTTGGGCAAACCATAGGTACACCTAGTTCTTTTGTTAGTTCTCCTATAATAAGCTCTGTTTCAGGTACAGTTAAAAAAATTGAAGAGGTTTTAACTACATCTGGTAATAAAAGCAAGGCTGTTATAATTGAAAACGATGGACTTTATGAAGAGATAGAAGGACTTAATGAGCCTAAGGATTTTGAAAATATGACAAATGAAGAAATTCTTGCGCATGTTAAAGATTCTGGAATTGTTGGATTAGGTGGTGCAACTTTCCCTACACATATCAAATTAAATCCACCTAAAGATAAAAAGATAGATGCCGTTATCGTAAATGGTGCAGAGTGTGAACCTTATCTAACAAGTGATCATAGGATAATGTTAGAGGAAACAGATAGAGTTTTAAAAGGTTTAACTGTTATTTTAAAGTTATTTCCAGGTGCAAAAGGTTATGTTGGTATAGAGTCTAACAAGGCGGATGCAATCAAGAAAATGACTGAAGAAGCTAAAGCGTATTCTAACATTGAGGTAGTACCTTTAAAAACAAAGTACCCACAAGGAGCAGAGAAACAACTTATATATTCAATAACTAAGAGAAAAGTGCCAGCTGGTAAACTTCCGAGTGAAGTGGGCTGTGTTGTTCAAAATATTGATACAGTTGTTGCTATTCATAGAGCTTTCTTTAGAGGTAGACCTTTAATGCGCCGAATAATCACTGTATCTGGTGATTGTATTAAAAATCCAGGAAACTACAAAGTAAGAATAGGAACAAGTTATAGAGAGCTAATCGAGGAAGCTGGTGGTTTTATAAAAGAACCTGTTAAGTTTATATCTGGTGGTTCCATGATGGGTATGGCTTTATTTTCATTAGATTTACCGATAATAAAAGGTTCGTCATCTATACTTTGTCTTAGTGAAGATGAATTACATAATTATCCTGAAGAAAATTGTATTAGATGTTCTAAGTGTATTAACATCTGCCCTATGAATTTGTTGCCTAGTCAGCTAAATAAATATTCGTTAGCAGATGACTTAGATATGTTTGAAAAAATACATGGTTTGGATTGTATTGAGTGTGGTGCTTGCTCTTATACTTGCCCATCTCATAGACACTTGTTGCAATCGATTAGAACGGCTAAAAAGACTGTCTTAGCCAACAAGAGAAAGGGATAATATGGAAAATAAATTTTACGTGTCGTCTTCACCTCACGTTAGAACAAAAGAGAGTGTACGAGGAATTATGCGTGATGTACTTATCGCACTTGCACCAGCGCTTTTATTTTCCTTTTACCTATTTGGAATCAGTGCGATAATTACAGTAGCAATTACTACAGCATCGGCAGTATTCTTTGAGTGGGGATATTGCAAAGTAATGAAAAAAGAGTCGACTATTCATAATTTGTCAGCGGTTGTAACTGGTGTTTTACTTGGAATGAACCTACCAGCACTTATGAATTATAATATTATGTGGTGGATAGCAATACTCGGTTCATTCTTTGCGATAATTATTGTAAAAGAATTGTTTGGTGGCTTGGGTCAAAACTTTATGAACCCAGCACTTGGTGCAAGAGCCTTTCTTCTTATTTCATTCGCAGGAGCAATGACAACTTGGTTACCAAAAGAAGGAACAAGTGCTCCAATAATGGGATATTTAACTCAGGTAAGTGGAAGTATTGACGCAGTAAGTTCAGCGACTCCGCTTTATCAATATGCAACAGGAGAAGCTGTAACACCGATTTGGCATCTATTTGTCGGAACTACTTTAGGTTCACTTGGTGAAACAAGTGCCTTGTTACTTTTACTTGGTGGTGTCTATCTTCTTTATAGGAAGGTTATTACTTACCATGTACCAGTTACATTTATAGGAACGTTTTTCCTATTTACATTAATTCTTACTGGATTTGATATTAATGCCACAGCATATCAAGTTTTTTCTGGTGGACTTATGATAGGTGCTATTTTTATGGCAACTGATTATGCTTCAAGTCCTCAGACAGGTCTTGGAAAGATAATAATGGGTGTTAGCGCGGGTATACTTACAGTTCTAATTAGAAACTTTGGTGGTTATCCAGAGGGTGTATCTTTTGCGATTATAATTCTTAACCTATTTACACCTATTATTGACAAGTTCACTGTGCCAGTTCAGTTTGGAGGTGGAAAAAAGGATGAAAAATAAAAAAGATAACATAGTAAAAAATGCTTTAATCCTTATGTTGATTACTCTCGTGGCTGGTGTGCTTCTAGGTTTCACTTATGAGATTACAAAAGAACCGATAGCTTATCAAAAAGAACTAGCAAAGAAAAAAGCGCTTAGTGCAGTAATGGAAAGTGCTAGCGACTTTGAAGCGATAGAAAATAAGGATGAGAGTGGAGTTATAAAAGAAGTTTTTAAGGCTACTAAGGGAGAAGAATTATTAGGATATGCCTTCTTAGTAAGTGCTACTGGTGGATATGGTGGAAATGTTGAAGTAATGGTTGGATTTAATACTGCAGAGGGAACAATAAGCGGTATAGATGTTTTAAAACACGCTGAGACACCAGGTCTTGGAGCCAAGTCAGACGAGCCAGTATTTAAGGGTGAGTTTGCAGGAGAAAAATTGATGAAACTTACAGTTGTTAAGAGTACACCTAGTGAAACTGATGGTGAAATATCAGCTATTAGTGGAGCTACGATAACATCTAAATGTGTTACTGGTGGAGTAAATGCTTGTATAGAATATTTACAGAAAAATTTAGAAGGAGGTAAGTGATGGCAAAAGGTTTTGTAAAAACTGTTAAAAATGGAATAATTGATGAAAACCCAATTTTTGTTCAAGTGCTTGGTATGTGTCCAACGCTAGCGGTTACTACTTCTGGAAAAAATGGTATAGGGATGGGGCTTGCAACGACTGCGGTTCTAATACTTAGTAACTTGGTTATATCTCTACTTAGAAATATTATTCCGGACAAGGTAAGGATTCCAGCTTTTATAGTTGTAATTGCATCCTTCGTTACAGTAGTTGACCTATTACTACAAGGTTTTTTACCTTCTTTGTATGAATCGCTTGGGCTTTTCATTCCACTTATTGTTGTAAACTGTGTAATTCTTGGTAGAGCAGAGGCGTACGCATCAAAAAACACAGTTGTAAGTTCTGTAGCTGACGGACTTGGAATGGGTCTTGGATTTACACTTGCATTAACAATTCTTGGAACAGTTAGAGAGTTTTTAGGAGCAGGTAGTTTCTTTGGGTTTAAAGCTATGGAAAATTTATTTGATGCAGTTCCTGCACTAAGCACGATTTTTGGAAATTATCAGCCTATATCAATTATGATTTTAGCACCTGGTGCATTTATAGCTCTTGGTGCAATACTAGCAGTATTTAATCATATAAGGAATAAGGAGGCGTAAATGGAATTATTGTTATTTTTTATAGGAGCTATAATAGTAAATAATGTCATTCTTACAAGATTTTTAGGAATTTGTCCTTTTTTAGGAGTTTCTAAAAAGGTTGAAACTGCATTTGGTATGGGGCTTGCAGTTACCTTTGTAATGACGATAGCATCAATATTTAGTTATTTGGTTTATAAGTATATTTTAGTGATTTGGCATATTGAGTATCTTTATACTATAGCCTTCATATTAGTTATTGCCTCATTGGTACAATTAGTTGAGATGATTATACAGTACTCAAGTCCATCGCTTTATTCTGCGCTTGGTGTTTACTTACCACTTATCACTACAAATTGTGCAGTTTTAGGTATTGCAGTTATCAATATGCAAAACAAGTATAGCCTAATTAAGAGTATAGTTAGTGGATTTGGAACAGCTATAGGATTTACGCTTGCGATAGTTCTTATGGCTGGTATTAGAGAGAGAATAGATTATAATGATATTCCTAAGGCCTTTCAAGGTTATCCAATAGTTCTTATTACAGCAGGACTTATGGCAATTGCTTTCTTTGGCTTTACAGGGCTTATATAGAAGGAGGTAAGTGATGGATTTTATGACAATTATTGCTTCTGGACTTAGCATAGGTGGACTTGGAATATTATTTGGATTAGGTCTTGGTATTGCTAGTAAGAAGTTTGCTATAGAAGTGGATGAACAAGTTGTAGAGCTTAGAGCAGCTCTACCTGGTGCTAACTGTGGTGGTTGTGGTTACACTGGTTGTGATGCTTTTGCTAAGGCACTTGCTGCTGGTGAAGCTAAGCCAAATGGTTGTCCGGTAGGTGGAGATGCAACAACTGCAGCAGTCAGTGAAATACTTGGTGTTGAAGCTGGTTCATCTGAAAAGACAGTTGCATATATTAAATGTAAGGGTGATTGTAACGTAGCAAGAGATAAATATGAGTATATAGGAATTCAGGACTGTGTAAGTGCAGCATTTTTACAAGGCGGTGGACCTAAGAGTTGCTCTTACGGATGTTTAGGACTCGGTTCTTGCGTTAAGGCTTGTATGTTTGATGCTATTGATATAAAAGATGGTATAGCAGTTATCAATGAGGATAAATGTGTTTCTTGTGGAATGTGTGTTGAAGCTTGTCCTAAAGATCTTATAGAAATAATACCGATCAAAAAGCGTGTTAGAGTTGATTGTAGTTCACAAGACAAGGCTAAGGATGCTAAGACAAATTGTGATGTAGCTTGTATAGGTTGTAGAAAATGTTCTAAGGAATGTCCTGTTGATGCTATTAGCTTCAATGGACCACTCGCAGTATTTGATTACAGTGTTTGTATTTCATGTGGTAAGTGTGAGAAAGTTTGTCCTACTCATGCAATTACTAAGAGAGAAAGACTTCCAAGAAAGCCGAAAAAAGCTAAGCCTAAGATAGAACCAAAGGTTGAAGAAGTAAAACCTGAACCAGCCATATTAGTTACAAAGGATGATAAGGTAGATACGGTTCAAGAAAAATAAAATTTGAATAATAAAATTACAAAGACAAGGGTAATTTAATTGCTCTTGTCTCTTTTTTTAATTTGTTCTTAATGATATAATCAGAATTAGATATAGTATTTGAAGAGAATTTGGTTTTTCATTAAGCTCAGGGAGTGAACTGTAATGATTTAAACTAAAGGTAAGGAAATTAGGTAGTTTTTTAAAAGATTAATTCTGCAGTACCATTCACAATACATACTAAGTTGAAAGGAAGAAAGATAAATGCAAATTTTTGGTTCTTTAATATTATTCGTAGTTTTCATTATGATATATCTTCTTATAGCTGAGGTATTTGTTATGCTTTTTAGGATAACTGGACTAAGCGATGAAAAGGCTAGATTTCAGGTAATCTCTATGCTCACTAATAGCGGTTATACTACAAAAGAAGCAGAAATAATCTTAGAAGATAGAAACCGTAGAAGGCTCGCCAGATTTGTTATGCTTTTTGGTTATGCTTTTACAGTAACGATAGTTTCAACGGTAGTAAACATTTTTTTACAATTTAGAAACACCATAATTGGTGGTGCAATAGCCTTTGTGCCTATTGTTATTATTGCTTTTTTGCTTGCATGGCTTTTGAAAAAGACAAAACTCATTTCGAAAATAGTAGATAAAATAATTGGAAAAATATCAAGTAAACTTTTCTTTGATGAAAATTCAAATCCTATTATAATAATAGATGAGAGAGCAAATATGGTAATAGCTAAGATTGAGCTTAGAATAATGCCCAAAGAACTTGAAAATATTGAGCTTAGTCATAGTGATATAAAGACAAAGCACGGAATAAATATCCTTATAAAAAGTAGTGCTGATAAAGAAGTAATACCAGCTGCGAGCACTACATTTGAGCTTGGTGACAGTATAACTGTTATGGGTGAAAAGAAAAAGATATATGAAATTTTTGCTTTGAGTAAAGATGAAAGCAAGGATAAAATATGAAGTCAATATACAAATATAGTAGTGTACGATTAATAATATCAATAATTCTTGTAGTTATGTCCCTAGTATTTTTAACACCTATTATTCGAGATTCCTTTTTAAGGACGATAGGAGTTTATATAAGTCCTGATAGATTGTTAGGACTTGATTTTACTGGTTTGGAGAATATTAGAGATATTTATGGTATAGAGGGTGGAAAGATATACTTTATTACAAGGTTTATATAAGTTGAGGAGAGCCGAACCCCTGTCGTCTATCATGGCATATTTCGGTGCTTTTCCATCTTTTCGACTTGAAGGGCAACCAGCCCGACTGCGTCTC
>PDWI01007046.1_pt1 | contig 13852 bp, 12 predicted proteins | sample 1430891 | NCBI WGS metagenome assembly PDWI01 (sample SAMN01162508, study PRJNA174530) | Oral metagenome, whole genome shotgun sequencing project. | biome: Marine environment; feature: Marine mammal; material: Swab sample of the gingival sulcus; isolation source: swab sample of gingival sulcus...
TACTGTTTTCTAAACTTGCGATTGTTACATTGTCTTCTTCAAAACTGTTGTGTTCTGCCACTGCTTGCGCTAGACTACCACTATCTAGGCCAGCGTGCTCATAAACACTTTGTTCTAAACTTGCGACTGTTACACTGTCTTCTGTAATACTGTTGTGTTCTGAACTGGCTTTATTTAGACTACCCAGTTCTAAACCACCTTGTTCTAAACCTACTTCTACTATTTTTTCGTCTACTAAACTGTCTTGTTTTAAACTACTTTTTTCAATACTGCTTTCTTTTGAACTCAATTGTTCCAAATAACTTTGCTCTAAACCGCTGTTTTCTAAACGTGCTTGTTCTAGATTACCACTATCTAGAGCCGCTTGTTTGTCATTGCCTTGTTTTGAGCTCACGCGTTCTAAATAACTTTGTTCTAAACCGTTGTCTTCTAAACTACTGCGTTCTGAATCTGCCTGTGCTAGACTACCACTATCTAGACTTGCTTGTTTAACGCTTACCTGTTTCGATTTTATTTGTTCTAAATAACTTTGTTCTAAACTGTTGTTTTCTAAACTGCTGCGTTCTGAATCTGCCTGTGCTAGACTACCACTATCTAGACCTGCTTGTTTAACGCTTACTTGTTTCGATTTTACTTGTTCTAAATAACTTTGTTCTAAACTGTTGTTTTCTAAACTGTTGTTTTCTAAACTGTTGCGTTCTGAATCTGCCTGTTCTAGACTACCACTATCTAGACCCGCTTGTTTAACGCTACCTTGCTGTGAATTTACTTGTTCAAAATAATTTTGTTCTAAATTGTTACTTGCTAAATTAGCTTGCTTTGAGCTAAATTGGTCTGCACCCTCTGGTTGTAAATTTACATTTGCCATGTTGCCATAGTCAAAGTTGGTGCTTTCTTTTACTGCCGATACATTGTCAAAGTACAATTTGCCATTTAAGTCTTGTTGGACATCGCTGCCTTCGACAAAAATTCGCCTTACCATAATTGGGAACTGTATTTCGGTCGGTATATCGGCATATACGTACTGCCATTGGTCTAAGCTGCTGTCGAGCGGTGTGAACTGCAAAATATGACGTTTCGCTCTGGCATCAACTATTTCTGCCTTAATACTGTTCTTAAACTGTCCCTCGCTATAGGCCTTTAGCCGCAATTTAGCAAAGTAGTTATGATACATAACTGATTTTTCTAAGAAGACAATATTGGCTTGGTTAATGCGATTTAATGCGTTAAAATTATATTTTAACTGTGCTGCTTTGCCGCCTAATTTAGGCACTTTTTGTAGCGAAACTTGACCACTAATTTCAGGATTATTACCTGCAAAGAAATATTTGTTGTTGGCAAAATTAGACAATAAATCAGCGGCTTCCACTTGTTCAACTGTCAATTCAGGTTCAATCGGCTGTGCCGTTTGAGATTGATTCACCTGCGCACCTGCTTCAGCGTGCGCATGGTTTTGATGTTCGCTTTCAGCAGCATAAGGTGCAAATAAATCAATGCGTGTTGTTGGTTCTGAAGCTGTTTTGAAATAGTCTTGCCCGATATTTTTGTCGACAAAAGCTTCAAGTGCTGGTATATTATTTACCTCAACAATAATTCTGCCACTTAATTTGTCGTTGTATTTCTGAATATCTAGCCCTGTTATTGTCATGCTTTTCGGGCTCTCGTCAATCGCCTTAATAAATGCCTGTAATTGCGCATAACTAGCTGTGTAACTGATAAATGCGCTATGTGTTGTTATCGTTTGATCAAGCGTTTCTTCGCTTATTTGTGGCGCAGGCGGTTTGTCTGGTTCGCTTGTGCCATCTGCATCTGTATTTGCTTCTGTTTTTACTTCCGATTTTGCTTCTTCTGCTGTTTCCATATTTTTTTCTGTTTCTTCTTCACTTGGCAAAACGACAAAATCTCTTACTTTTTTATCGGTTTGATCTAAAGTCAATTCACCTATTGTCAGCCCCGACGATTCGGCAATATCGCGCAGCTGCATCACGTAGTCGCTCTGAGTCAAAGCCCCATAATACTGCGGTGCTAAATCGATAATATTTATCTGATATCTCGCTAATTTTTTGATATTAGCGCTCTTACCGATTATTTTTTGAGCTATCGAATTGCGTTCATCTGATAGTGAAGTCATTTCAGAATTAAGGCCATCAATAACAGCTGTCTGTCTCATATACACGTTATAATAGTACAGTGTGATGATAGCGACACATATAAAGATGACCAACAGCCGTTTTTCACTCTTTTTTAGCTTCATCTAACGGCCCCCTTTTCGTTTAGCGACAATTTCATAACTGTATTTGCCAACTTCACCTTGAATGTGCTTAATTTCGGAAATATCAAATACTTCCTGATTCGAAAGGCGATGATTAAACAAAGCGATGCCCTCGATTGATTCAGCATGGCCAATTAAACTGAGCTCAGTCCGTTTCGCGTTTATTGTATCGATAAAAACGTCATCTGGCATTGTTCGATTGAGCATCTCCAAATGAGTGCTATCAAAACTGCTTGACTGATTTTCAACGCTGTTCACGATGCTAAGCATTGTCGATATTTCACTATAATCAGCAATTGCATTGTTCATCAGGTTGGCTTCTTCGATCTTTTTATGTATTGAGTCGCTATTGATGTAATCTTTTATTTCATCGTTTTCGGCATTTAATTTATCAACTCTTTGTTGCATGACGAGATACGACCAAAACAGTGCCGCAAATAATACAACAAACAAGAAGATTACCCAAAAATTCTTAAATTCAAACCGTTTAGGCGGAACTATATAAGGATCAAAAAAATTATAATCTGACATAGGCGCCTCCTAATACTTTACCATACCGCCAAGCGCATTGATATAAAGCGGAAAGTCTTTATCTTCAATTGTTGCTTGCTTAAAACTATTGCCGTAGGGAATATACCTAACCGTCGGTATAGTAAGATGGCTTTCAATAAATTGTTCAATTTGATTAATGCCGGCCGCGCTGCCATAGACAATTACCTGGTCAACTGCATTGTAGAGGCTGCGTGACAAGTAGAACTTGAAAATGCGCTCTATTTCAGCCGCAGTTTGTCTAAAGAAATCACGCAGGTCATTGTATAACACTTCGCCATTGGGTAATTCGCTATTGACAAAACCCCTTATTAAGTCATCAACGCCATATGACAACAGCAAATTGTAGACATGCTTGATTTCGTTTTCGTTGACTATGCCATGGTCACGCAAAATGTTATTGACGTCGCCCAAACCAAATTTAAGTATGCGATTTAGCATAATTCTGCCATTGTTAGCAATGTTAATTTCGATTTTTTCGAAGTCCATATCAATATAGGCATACGATGTATCTTTCGAATAATCATCGCAATGGTCAGCCAAGCGCATCATCGAGTGCCCTTTTAAATCGAGTGCAACTGGCTTTAGCCCTGCCGACGTCACCAAATCATAATGCGCTTTGGCAATGGTCTTCGGCATCGCAACAATGGTTTCAATCACTTTTGATACATCTTCGTCATCGATATCTGCAACGCGATGATGTTGTAAAATATAGTCTTCTAAATCAATTGGCAGATACTGACCTACTTCAAAGCGAACCAAATCATTGATATCATGATCTTCTACTTTTGGAATCGTTATGTCGCGCTTTAATATTTCGGTACTCTCAGTAATAACAACACAATTTTTGGCGCGCACCCGGTACAAATCTAAGTGATTGCGCAAGTGCGTTTTAAGCTTTGCGTGGTCTAAAATTATACCGTTTTCGTAAAGGCCGTCTTCTAATGGAATACTAAATGTATTTTCAACCGAAAAGTTGACATCATCAAAGCGTCCGACGGCGCAGCGAATATTTTTACTCGACATATCCAAAACAATGCGCCTACTATTTTTTTTCATTATTCTCTTTTTTTTCTTCTTTTTTTTCATTTTACACCTCTTAAGATGCAGTTAAGCATAACAGCGTTTCACTATATTGTCATTGTTACATTATACTTAAGCGCAAGGTACTGAAATATGCGTATTAGTTTATCGTGCGGAACAAAGCCATCGTAAATCAACAATTCATACAGAGAATAGTTACCTTTGCCAATTAGTGTAACTGCTTCCTGAGTTTCCATCCGCTTGACAAATATTTCTATCTTACCGCTGTTGCCACTAACATTGTCGACAATTTTCTTTGTGCCATTTTGCACCAACTGATCGCCTCTTGAGTTTCTAGTGACGAAAATAAAAGTCTTGCGCCGACCTACCGTTGCCGGGTCGGTCACTTTAATATAGCTGCCACTTGAAAAAAATATACTCTGTGCCTTCACCCTGTCAGACAATTTAGTTTGTTCTAAACCGGGAAATACTGCCGACGTTGGGCCATTTTCAACATCAACGGCACCATTTGCAAGGTCAATCCACTTTCGTAAAACGCGTGGTAACATAATATATGCGTAATCATTGTCGTGATAGTCTATCACGCTGGCGTCAATATGTGCCAATAGCTTATCGGTCTCCAACAGTCCTGGAAAAAACACCGAATTACTAATCATAATATCGCCACCATTGCCACTTGCATCAAACGGCTGTGCCGTTACAATAATATGCTTGCCGGCATAAAAATCGCTTAAAGGTAGTGATTTAATTGACTTAGCAATATTTATTCGAGTGTAGCTGCCGGGGAAAACCGGATAACGCGTACCCCATTCTTCAGGGTTTATATTGTCGGTGTCATAAATCGGAATGTTGTATTTGTAGACATCTTCTTTTTCTGCCCAATACCAGTTGTATTCATAATACGTGCCCGTTTCACCAGTGAGCTCAGCTTCTAAAGTTAATTGGCTGGGATCTGTCAAATAGGGAAGCTTGGCAACTGGTTTGTAACCGCACGGTAACGGCCTTCGGTAAACCGTCAATTTAACATCACCTACCGATGGTTTGACATAGTTTAACTTTTGGTCGGGGCAAATCCAAGTTGCAACGCTTTTGCCATCGACTTGTGCTTCTAATTGATACACATCTATCGACGTATTGAAATTAAATGGCTTTGATATTGTCTTAGTGGCCATTATGTGACCCAAAGCCAAGTTTTTGCGCGCATTTTTTTGCGATTCAAGCAAATTCGTCTGCGCCTCGTAAATGGTCTGTGTATCTTTTTTTGCCTCAATCAACATTTTGAAGTTGCCATTTGTTATACTCATAAACCCGGTAACAACGATTGAAATAATGACAACCGCGACTATGACTTCAATGAGTGAAAATCCCTTTTTTTTCATTTTTTCACCTAAAATTTTGGTCCGCGTTCAATTAATAATTCGCGCTCAATATCATCTTTGATCATCGATAGGACATCGCTAAAACTATCGTTATCTCTAATTCTGTAGCTATTCGGCATATTTGCAGCGCTGCTTGTTGAATTGCGCATTAACTCAATCATAAACAAATCAATATCATAGACGCCAGTAGCTACATTAGAATTTGTGCTGTCGCCAATGCCGACATAGTAAAACTTAACATCTTTAGTTCGCATATAGCCAGCTCTAGTCTCAGCGTATTGTATCCCTTTGTAATAATCCGTATAGACAATGCCCTCTTCTTGGTGCCCATTTATGATATATTCAACGTATTGATTGTCAACTTGCCCATCGCGACGCAATTCGCGATCTACACTACCTATCACAACATCTTTTTCTTTGACCGATCTGACATCTGCTTCACCATCTAGAAAGACGATCGCAATATCTTTTGTTTTGGTAGCCCCACTGTATTCCGGCATCGTTTTAAACTTATCTTTGATCCAGTCATTGCAATGGTACGCCCGACGCAATGCATCACCGGTATTGGTGCGGTCACCAACATAGTCTGACATCTGTTCAATTTCAGTTTTTACCGCTTGCTTCTCAGCCGCATCATCTAGTGTTTTATACGGATGAAGCTCGGCGCCATTATTGCCCATATAATTTGCCGTTCGGTTAAACGGAATTAAACAGAATTCAATGCCGTGCAATTTTGCTAAGCTGTCGACAAAGCCTTCAACGTACTGGCCGTCTTTTTCACCGCCAAGTAAGGCATTTTGCAGTTTGGTAATGCGCCGTTCGGCAATATTATTAGTTGGATCGCCCGCCATGTTATTGTTCATACTGCCCGAAATATCAACAAGCAACATGACATTGCCAACGACTTTGCCATAACTGGCTTTATCTTTGCGATATAAAATACCCTTTGCTGGCGCAGCAGTTGTACCATAGTCTAATATAACTGTTGCACTTTCTGCTTTAGCGGTTGCCATCAATGTTGTACCGTCGCCATTACTGGCACTTTTTGGTATCACCTGTAATTCAAAATCAATTAACGCTTTATCGCCGGCATTTTGCTTAACGGCAAGATTACCGTCAACTTTGGCGTCAAAATCAGCAATCGCAAAGTGCTTATAGCTATTCGTCGCTTTATCGTAGGTGCTATGGATAATTTGACTTTTATCGTCACTTAAACCATAGTAGTTCCAACCGTCTTTTAAAAAAGAACTCAGTGCTTCGCCCTGTGGCACTGTAATAATATCTGTTGCATCTTGTATGCAACCAGTTAGCTTTTCACCTACCATGCGTATCGTGTTTTGTTCAGCAGTAGACCGCTTCGTCTGCGGCAAGCTGAAAAACGAAACTTTCACGACATTGCCAATTAAAACGATAACAATTGAAAAAATTAGCAAAGCGGCAATTATCTCGATTAATGTTAAACCCTTTTTTTTAGTTAATTTCTTCATCGCGTCTTATGTCCTTGATATTATCTTTGTTGACCTTCATAATGCGCTTAACTGTAACATTCGAATTATTTAATTTACCCTCTGATGTAATCACAATCCAAGTTAGGCCCGGTTCACTCGTGTCCATTTCCATAGTGGCATTAAATTGCCCAATTACATTGCCATTTACAGTTACTTGTTCACTGTGCGAACGCGGTAATGAAGAACTATTTAGTGTTTGTATCACCATTTTATAGCTGCTGCCCGACTGCGAAGTCAACGTACCGTATGCCAATTCGATACCCGCTTCTGCAACATAGCGCGAGCGCACCAAATTGACACTTCTAATCGATTGCGTGTTGTTGAACTGAATTAAAAATGCAGAGCCAAGCGCTAAGATTGAAAGTAGCATCATCAGCAAGACTGCCCAAATCATCGCTGAACCACTATTATTCTCAATAAATTTCTTTTTCATGTCTTTTTCCTTTAAGACTGAGATTTCTTCGCTCGAAATACCGTATTGGCACGTCATCTCGACTATAGCGTTAATCTAAATGGCGATATCTCACTTTTAAGCGTCGTACTTACTTTGTAAGCAGTGGTCCCGATACACCCGCCTTAAAAACACTTAGCAAGTCAGTGTCATCGTCATACCAAACCATCCATGTTTTTCCATCTGGCACACTTTGATCTAGACCGTTTCCACCTGAGAAAACTAAAATGTCATTGTCGATGCCAGTCTCTTTCGCCACTGCGTTTTTTAAAAGAGGTATATCATCGTCTTCTGCTAGCGACGAAAATCTGTATGTAGCCTCAAGAATTGTGGCGGCGGTTGCCTTGTCGGCAGCTAATTGAGCATCTTTTATGGTGCCTAATACACGCGGCACGGCGATTGCTGCCAAAACGCCCAAAATTACAATGGCAACAACGATTTCAATTAGCGTAAAACCCTTTTGTTTTGTTTTGTTCATTTTTTCTTACCAAATCTGTTGCAACGCCCTGCGCAAGCGCTGAGAGATGCATTGCATGTCTGGCCTAGAGCAAGGCGGCCATTAAAACAGGCATCTGTTGCATCTCTTCAGTTTTTGCGCGCGTTACAGACAAGTTACACCGTTTAAGCGTTTTAAGTAGTGTTTAGCTACTTTTTAATGACGTCCTTAGCAGTGCCTCCGTTGTTCTTCCTAATGGTAATTTCATTGTTGCTGCCACTGTCGACATAGTAGCCAAAGTTGCCTTCACCAGGGTCACCAGCGGCAGCGCTGAGTTTAGCAAGTTTTTCGACACCACATTTGGCTTTTACTAAATCAAGTGTTACTTTATCGTAATCGCCATCATTATCGGCTGCTACCATGTGAATTGCGGTGATAATGGCTTCTGCTGTCGCTTGTTCTGATGACGTTTTTGCTTTAGATACGACGCCAAACACACGCGGAATCGCAACGGCTGCCAAAATACCTAAGATTGTTACAACTACAACTAATTCAATTAATGTAAAGCCTCTTTTTTTTGTTTTCTTCATGTTCTCTTCTCCTTGAAAATTTTTTTCATTTAGACAACGATGTGCTGATACAAGCGCTATTCCTAGAACTAGCCTTCCCTTGCTTCTATCTAGTTTATAAATATCGCCTTTGCTCAGCTATATTATTATTAATAGCAAAATAATTTACTATTAAATAATAAGCATTCAATTATTTAACCAATATCGGTACATCAACGCCGTGTTTATAGACGGTAATTATACCGGTAGTCGTATCCCAATAAACGCCCCATTTACCCTCTGGTGGACGCTCTGTTGCACTTTCTAGTTTAATAATATTAATTAAACCAGCTTCACCATGAAAATCATCTGATTTTACTTTTGTAACATCACCATCATATTTCATTGCTGCATAATAGAACGCGTTGATAATGCCCTGTGCATGTGTCGCATCGGCGTTTTCGCGCGCATTGTTTAATGTGGTTAGAAAACGCGGCACCGCCATTGACGACAACAGCCCCACAATGGCAACGACCAATATCAACTCGATCAGTGTAAAACCTCTTTTTTTCATTTTCATCATTTTTACCTCAACAAAACTGTTCAAAATCGACTACAAGAGTTAGTCCCAAAATCTCATTTCCACTAATTTGGATTAGTGTATTGTATTAAACATTTCAAACATTGGCAACATCATTGAAACGACGATAAAGCCAACGATAATTGCCATAACAACGATCATTAGCGGCTCAATAACCGAGGTCATGCGCTTGATCGCCTCTTCTAATTCTTCTTCATAAAACGCAGCACTGCGATCTAGCATTTCTTCGATCGCGCCCGATTCTTCACCAACTCTAACCATCGAAATTAACATTTTGGGAAACAACTTGATTTGTTTTAATAAACCACTTAAGCTCTTCCCCTTTTTTATATCATCGGCAACTTCGCTAATACCTTTAATAATAATTGTATTATCTGTAACATTTGCCGCCGATTCAAGTGCTTCTAATATCGGAATACCACTACTCATCAGCGTTGCCAGTGTGCCGGTAAAGCGCGAAGTTGCAATTTGAGCAAATGCCTTATTGATAACCGGCAGTTTCAACGCGACGTTGTCGCGAAAGGCCTTGCCTTGTGGCGTTGACAAAAACCGCGAGATTAACACGACGATCAGAATAGCACCGAATATAACGACATACCAATACTTTGTGGTGAAGCCGCTAATACTTAGCATCACTTTTGTCAGCCCCGGTAACGCAACACCTGATTCTTTGAACATGTCGACAAAGGTCGGCATGACCAGGTTCAATAGTATTAACACCGAAGCAAACGCAATAACACCAATAACTGCTGGATATATCATTGCGCCTTTAATTCTTTGATTTATCTTGTTTTCTTTGGCGAAGTGTAACGCTAATTTTTCAAATACTTCATCTAGCTTACCGGTCATTTCACCGGCAGCTACCATGTTGAACAAAATTGTTGGAAAGTCGTTTTGGTATTGCTGTAATGTCGCCGAAAACATTTGCCCCTTTTGCACTTGTTCGATTACTTCTGTCATTATTTGAGACAAGCGCTTGTTGGTCGTTTGTTCTTTTATAACATCAAGCGATTCAATTAGTGGCATGCCGGCGTAGAGCATTGCGCTCATCTGTTTACAAAATATTGATAAATCTTTTAGCTTAACCTTTGGCTTAAACAGCTCTATTTCCATACTGGAAGACCCTTCAGCTTCGAGTTGCTTAATATTGAGCGGCATATGCCCTTTATTGCGGACCAACTTAATGACATCGTCTTCTGATTCACCGTTATATACCGTTGTCACAACTGCGCCGGACCCGTTTATTTCTTTTACTTCAAAAGCGTTTGCCATGTTTCCCCCTACATTGAGTAGCGATCCATCTGTCGCCTAACCGCCATTTCATCAATGGCATATTTCATTAAGGCCTCTTTATCGATCAAACGCTTTTGATATAATGTAACCAATGATTCGTCCATGGCAACCATGCCGACGTTTTTACCAGTCTGAATAAACGTTTGAATTTGATGTGACTTACCCTCTCTAATTAAGTTGCGTACCGCATTGTTACAAAGTAGTATTTCCATCGCCAATGCTTTGCCCTTGCCGTCAGCACGCGGCACTAATTGCTGTGAAATAACCGCCTCTAATACCGAAGACAGCTGTGTGCGCACTTGTGCTTGCTGATGCGGTGGAAACGCATCAATAATGCGCTCTAAAGTCTTTGTAGCCCCCAATGTATGTAAAGTCGACATCACCAAATGACCTGTTTCGGCTGCTGTTACAGCTGTTGAAATCGTTTCAAGGTCGCGCATTTCGCCGACCAATATAATGTCGGGGTCTTGTCGTAATGACGCACGCAAAGCGTCGGCAAAGCTGCGTGAATCGCTTCCTATTTCGCGCTGATTGACAATACAATTACCATGTGTATGTAAGTACTCGATAGGGTCTTCAATTGTAATAATATGTTCGTTTCGCGTTTGGTTAATCTGCGAAATCATTGCCGCTAAAGTGGTCGATTTACCACTGCCAGTCGGTCCTGTTACCAATATTAAACCGCGTTGCTTTTTAGCAACTCTGCTAATGACTTCTGGTAAGCCCAATTGTTCAATAGTTGGTGGCGTCATGGTAACAGTTCTAACTGCCATGCTGTAGCTGTCGCGCTGTTTAAAAATATTGATGCGAAAGCGACCAATTCCCGTTACCGAATAGGCTAAATCAATTTCACCAACTGTTTCAAAAGTTACCAATTGGTCATTTGTTAGTATTTCTTTGACATAATCTTCGCAGTGTTCAGCTGTTAATTCGATATCGTTGTATGGCCTTAAATGCCCGTGTTCTCTGAACATAATTGGAGAATTGACAATAAAGTGTATATCTGACACCCTTGCTTGAACTGCTTTTTCAAAAATTGTTTTTAATTCCATATTAGTTTTCCTGATTAATGTTATATGTTACACGCAACAGTTCATCAACTGTTGACACACCTTTTAATACTTGTTCTATACACGATTCACGCAATGTTACCATGCCATTTTTAACTGCTGCGTTGCTGATGTCTTCTATTTTGGCATTTTCATACATTAGCTTTTGAATCTCTTTGTCGACAATTAATATTTCATGTACTGCAACCCGACCTGAGTAACCCGTATCGTTACAGGCATTACAGCCCTCGCCACGCCAGAGTAACTTGTTTTCTGATTGATCGAGATTGAGCAATTTTTTTTCCGCACTGGTCGCTTGATAGCTGGTTGCACATTTGGCGCAAATCCGCTTGACAAGTCGCTGAGCAACAATGCCAACGGTCGCCGTACCGACCAGATAATTTGGCACACCCATATCGACAAGTCGCGTCAAGGTGCTCGCTGTATCGTTGGTATGCAGTGTCGACAGTACGACGTGACCGGTAATTGCGGCACGAATAGCAATTTGTGCCGTTTCTGTGTCGCGCATTTCGCCGACCATGACTATATCCGGGTCTTGTCGCAAAATTGAACGCAAGCCACTGGCAAAGGTCAAATTTGCCTTGTTGTTGACCTGTACCTGATTGATGCCATTCAATTTGTATTCAACCGGGTCTTCAATTGTAATAATATTGGTCTCAACTTTATTAAACTCGCGCAGTAGTGTATAAAGCGTTGTGGTCTTACCGGAACCAGTTGGCCCAGTTACCAATAAAATGCCCTCGGGAACACTTAGTATGCGTTCTAATCGTTCCATATTGCGCTTGTTAAAGCCCAGCTGCTTGAGATCCAAAATAATATTATTGCGGTCCAGTAGCCTAATAACCACTTTTTCACCATAAACTGTCGGCAGCACAGAAATACGCATGTCAATTGGAACATCATCAATTGACATTTCAATGCGGCCATCTTGCGGTGCGCGTCGTTCCGAAATATTCATTTTGCCCATAATTTTAATTCGGGTTACAACGGCGCCATGTGCGTTGATTGGCACTGACATAATTTCTTGTAAAATACCATCAATTCTAAAGCGAATGCGCACGGTGGTTTCAAAGGGTTCAATGTGAATATCGCTGGCCTTGCTGCGCATTGCCTGCGAAATAATCGAATTGACCAGCCGAACCATTGGTGCATTGGCAACATCTTGACTTTCTCCACCCTCTTCCATCAAACTTTCGTCAGACTGCTGATCGATAAACTCGCGCGTTGCCTTAGCAGTTTCTTCAGACATGTCATAATAGCGGTCAATCGCCCGCCTAATATCTGATTCTGCTGAAACGACAACATCAATTTCCATGCCTGTTGCAAAGCTAATGTCGTCTTTGGCGATAATGTCGAGCGGGTCAGACATTGTAATTGTCAGCCTGCCCTTTTCGAGCCGGATCGGTAACACATTGTGCATTCTCGCCAAGTTTTCTGAAATTATTTTTGGTACTTTCGGATCAATGCGCATTTTATCGAGATCGACATAGGGAATGCCAAAGTGAATTTCAAGTGCTTTAAACAGCTGAATTTCATTGATCATGCCCAAATCAACCAATACGCGGCCCAATTTTTTACCGATTACCTTTTGCTCTGATAAAGCGGTTTCAAGTTGTTCTTGGTTGATTAGCCCCTGTTCGATCAGCAAATCACCGATTCTTTTTTTCTTAACCATATTAACTCCAAGCCAGTATTAGCAGCGAATTATCGCTGTAGATCAAGAGCGCTAATATACTGGAAAGCGCTAGAAATGGACCAAGTGCAATGTTGTCTTTAAGTTTTAACTTGCCACTTAACAGTGCACTGATAACAAAACACCCCGCTACGATAAAGCTTGAAAACACTATAAAAGTAAATTGATTCAAACTGAAGTATAAGCTACTTGCCAATAGGTATTTAATATCGCCCATGCCTATTAACATACGCTTAAACAATAGCGATAACGCGCCGCTTAGACAGCAAAAAATTACCGCAAATAATATCGTCGCGAAAATTTGGCTTATTGGTGTTCTAACAATTAGTATCTTGACGATAGACAATAATACGATGACTAAATTTGATGCATTCGTGATTTTTTTTGTGTCATAATCGATAAACGCAATGACGATAATCATCGAAGACAACACCATATCAAATATCGCATTAGCAGTTAAACCGGCGCGCAAGTATATCAATAGATAAATCACACTGTTGAGCAATTCAATCAGCGGATAACGCGGCGATATTGGTTGACGACAATAGCGGCATTTTCCCCCTGAAAAAATATAGCTAAACAGCGGAATCAAATCGCCCGCCGCTAACTGATGATTGCACTTTGGACAGTACGAACGCGCCAATACAAAGTTTTCTTTACGTGGTAGTCGATATATCAACACGTTTAAGAAGCTGCCAATTAGCAGACCATATAATGAAATTATCACTGCTAAAATCATTTGATACATGCAAGTCATCCCTTATTGTTAATGACAGATATAATGTTATACTACAGCCAATAAAATTCTCATAGTGAATATCGGCAAGACTTATAAAAAAATTAACAAAAAATATTTGACGAAATCATAAAAAAATTATATTATAGATATCGAAGCCAGAATAATTTCTGCGGGATGTGGCTCAGTTGCAAAATTTCTACAATAGCGTTTATTCCGATTAGGAGAAATTTTGCTGGAGGATTATTGCGAAGCAATCATCCGAATGGTTC
>PDWI01007047.1_pt1 | contig 13851 bp, 10 predicted proteins | sample 1430891 | NCBI WGS metagenome assembly PDWI01 (sample SAMN01162508, study PRJNA174530) | Oral metagenome, whole genome shotgun sequencing project. | biome: Marine environment; feature: Marine mammal; material: Swab sample of the gingival sulcus; isolation source: swab sample of gingival sulcus...
GGACTAAATAAAAAATTTGTAGGGAACTTTTTAGGAAAACGTTGGGAACATTTGGATGATTCGTTGGGACGAAATAAAAAAATCTTCCCAACGAATTTTGAAGTCTTCTGAAAAGAAATATTCTATCAATTTCTCAGGATTATAAATTAAAACCTTGATATTTTCTAAAATATAACCTATATTTGCACATAAGAACAGAATATGTGCAAATACTTTTTGCAACAGCTTCAATAAATTTAAGTATGCTAGATAAAAACTTTATATCACTATACGAAGAGTCTTTCAAGAAACATTGGGACTATCCTGCCTTTACCAATTATGAAAAGGCAACTTATTATTACCGAGATGTTGCGACTGAAATTGAGAAGCTACACATTAAGTTCCAACAGCTTGGACTAGAAAGAGGTGACAAGGTTGCTCTCATGGGGAAGGATTCTGCCGAATGGTGTATTACCTTTTTAGCTACAATTACTTATGGAGCAGTGATTGTCCCTATTCTTCAAGACTTTACCGCAGAAGATGCCATGACAATTATTGAGCATTCAGACTCAAAGATTCTCTTCATCAATTCGACAATTTGGGATCACATGAGTATTGAGAAGCTAAGCATGGTGCATTATGTGGAAGACTTACAATCAAGAAAAACACTACTTGATCTCAAAAACCAATATGATGAAGAGGCTTGTAAGCATATTTTCGATGAGAAATATCCTTATGGTTTCACGATTGGAGATATTAAGTACTACCAAACACCTAATAACAAGCTCATACTTCTAAACTACACATCAGGGACAACAGGCTTCAGTAAAGGCGTTATGGTTACAGGAAATAACCTTGCAGGGAATATCATGTTCTGTCGAGATCATCAAATTGTCAAAGAACATGAACGACTACTCTGCTTCCTTCCTCTAGCTCACACCTATAGTTGTACGGTTAATCTCCTACTAGCCTCTAGTCTAGGAGTACATGTTACAATCCTTGGTCGCATGCCTACTCCTCGCATTCTTGGTAAAGCATTTAAGGATGTTAGTCCACATGTTGTCATTTCTGTCCCTCTAATCCTAGAGAAGATTTACCAAGGTACAATCTATCCAATCATACAGAAGCCAAAATTTAAGTTCCTTCTTAAAATACCGTTCGTCAAAGAGAGCATACACAAGAAAATACGTAATAAACTCATGGCTGGAATGGGCGGAATCGCAAGAGAAGTGATCGTAGGTGGTGCTGCACTTAATCCAGAAGTAGGAGCATTCCTTAAAAAGATAGGCTTCCCTCTTACGGTTGGTTATGGTATGACAGAATGTGCTCCGCTCATTTGCTTTACACCTTCGAAAGACTGGCGTCTAGACTCTTGTGGGGCTGTCCTCAAAGGTTACATGGAAGCTCGCATTTCGACTAAAGAGGTTGAGCAAACGAACTTCGAACATGCCTCTGATCATGGACGTCCTATTGGAGAGATACAGGTGAGAGGAGAAAACACTTGTCTTGGCTACTATAAAAATGAGGAACAGACGAAAGCACTATTCACAGAAGACGGATGGCTACGTACAGGAGATGTAGGATCTATGGACGAAGATAATTTCATCTACATCAAAGGACGAAGTAAAACGATGCTTCTCGGTTCGTCAGGACAGAACATCTATCCTGAGGAGATTGAAGCAAAAATCAGCCTAATTCCCCATGTACTTGAGAATCTTATCCTCATGCGTAAAGGAAAGCTCGAAGCACTCATCGTACTTAACCCTGTAAGTATTGCCGATCAAGGGCTAACGGAAGAAGAGGTTTGGCAGAGCGTTCAAGAGAAGCGACGAGAAATCAACGCACAGCTAGCCCTTTACGAGCAGATTACTCAGTTCGAGCTACACAAAGAACCTTTTGAGAAAACACCAAAGCAAAGTATCAAAAGATTTCTATATAAGTAAGAATAAGAATGATGTATCAGATACACCAAATCAAATCCGACAACTCTCAAGCTCCAAGGCTTGAGAGTTGTGCTTTTTCTCTAACTAAAGATTCCACAAATGAATCAGCAACAAGCACAGAGCTCCTAGCACAATAAATATGTACACACGCCTTAAAACAGAATTAGAGTTGCTCAAAAAAGAGAGTATGCTACGCTCTCTCGCTCCAGTTACCAGTATAGAAGGAGCAATGATTAGCCTCGAAAATGGACGGAAGCTTCACAACCTATCAAGCAACGATTACCTAGGGCTAGGAGCTGACAGCCTATTTCAAGAAGCCATCAAGGAGCAAGTCCAAAGCTACATGCTCACAGGCAGTACATCTTCACGACTAATGGCTGGGAACTACCCTATTTTTGAAGAGCTAGAAGCCGAACTTGCACGAGCATTCAGACAAGAGTCTGCCCTAACCTTCGTTTCAGGCTATCATATGAACCTAGGGATTATTGGGGCATTGGCTAATTCCCAAACCCTCATACTTGCCGATAAGTTAATCCATGCCAGCATGCTTGACGGACTAAGGCTACATAACTGCAAGTTCGAGCGTTTCCGTCACAATGATCTGGCTCATCTTGAACGCCTCATACAGAAATACTATACAGGCTATAGCGAAATAGTCGTTATGGTTGAGAGCATATACAGTATGGACGGAGACAAGGCTAACCTCCAAGCACTCGTCAAGCTCAAGAAAAAATACCCAAAACTCATGCTTTATGTCGATGAAGCCCACGCGATTGGAGTAAGGGGAGCGACAGGATTAGGCTTGGCTGAGGAAGAAGGTCTCATCAAAGATATTGACTTCTTGCTCGGTACATTTGGCAAAGCCCTAGCTTCTCAAGGAGGCTACCTTATCTGCAAGCAAGTCGTCAAAGACTACTTAATCAATCATTGCCGTTCACTCATTTTTTCTACAGCGATGCCTCCAATACGTGCCTACTACAACCTAATTGTCTTTAAGCAAATGAGAGCGATGACTAAGGAACGAGAACATCTAAACTCTATGAGCGAACGAATCCGAAAGGAGCTAAAGCAACTAGGCTGGGAGACGACAAGTCAAAGCCATATTCTCCCAATAATTATTGGTTCAGCTGAAGACACTATGCTCTACGTCCAAGCCTTAAAAGAGATGGGACTATACACCTTGGCAGTTCGTCCACCAACAGTAGCACAAGGGAAGTGTCGCATACGCTTATCCCTCACCTTTACCAGCCCAGAGGACTTAATCATTTCGAGCATCAGACAAATAAAAAAACTTAGTCCTCACAAAAACATAAGCAACTTAAACACATTAAACAAAGCTATTAAACACTAAAAGCTATGGTATCTATTGGTAATCTATTCAGTCCTTCGGGAAAGAAAGCCCTGCTTCTAGGAGCAGGGGAGCTAGGCAAAGAGATTGCGATTGAGTTAATTCGCTACGGAATAGAAGTTGTAGCCATTGATCGCTACGAACATGCCCCAGCTATGCACGTAGCCCAACGTAACTACGTACTCTCCATGCTGAATGCTGAGCGACTCAAGGCTATACTCCTTGAAGAGAAGCCAGATTATATAATCCCTGAAGTTGAAGCTATTGCTACCGAAGTATTGCTTGAATTAGAAGAAGTGGGATTTAATATTATTCCGAACGCACAAGCTGTTATTACAACAATGAACAGAGAAGAGATTCGTCGCTTAGCCGTGGAGGAATGTGGCATTACGACCTCGGATTATGCCTTTGCTTCCTCTCTAGATGAACTTAAGTCTGCCGTCTCTCAGATTGGATTTCCCTGCGTTGTCAAGCCAATTATGAGTTCCTCAGGCAGAGGACAGAGCGTCCTTAAACATAAAAATGAGATCGAACAGGCTTGGAAGGAGGCTTGCGAAGGCGGAAGGGGAAGAAAAAATCGTGTCATCATAGAGGGATTTGTGGACTTTGACTTTGAAATTAGCCTCCTCACTGTACGAGCAAGAAATGGAACGCAAGTCCTTGAGCCTATAGGACACACACAAATCTCTGGAGATTATCGTACCTCATGGCAACCTCAAGAGATGAATCCTATAGCTTATCAAAAAGCTAAGCAGATTGCCACAAAAGTTTGCGAAGCTCTTGGAGGATATGGGCTATATGGCGTTGAATTATTCATCAAAGGTGAAGATGTATTCTTCAATGAAGTGTCCCCTCGCCCACATGATACAGGCATGGTTACAATGATTTCTCAAGATTTATCCGAATTTGCCCTACATACAAGGGCAATACTTGGACTACCAATTCCAAAAATTCAGCTAATTAGTCCTTCCGCTTCGAAGGCCATTGTCCTTGAAGGCGAAAGCTCAGAGTTCATCATAGAAAATATTGACGAAGCACTCAGTGAAGTGGGCGTTGAGATTCGCCTATTTGCTAAGCCGAATATTTCAGGTCATCGCAGAGTAGCTGTACTTCTTGCCAAAGATGAAAGTACAAGCCTAGCTCTAGAAAAAGTAGATCGAGCCTACAACAAGCTAAATTTCACCCTTCACTAAACAATTTTAGCCTTCAAAAAGATATAAAAAAGCAGGTAAACCATTCAAGGTTACCTGCTCTTTTATATCTATGTACCTACTTAAGTTTTACTAGATACAAATCTTAATTTTACAAAGTGCGTATTTCACGTTTATTTCTCCTAATTCCTCTACTCGCTCTGAGCATTCATCTTATTAAGGTAACAGTCCAAAGTATTCTCTAATAGGCAAGCAATTGTCATCGGACCGACACCTCCAGGTACAGGCGTAATTAAAGATACTTTATCTAGAGCCTCATCAAAATCAACATCTCCGCAAAGTGCATTCGTCTCAGGATCACGATCCATGCCGACGTCAATAACGGTTGCTCCTTCTTTAATCATGTCACCTTTAAGGTATTTAGCTAAACCAATAGCAACGACAACAATGTCTGCTTGACGTGTATAGAAAGCAAGATTCTTTGTTCTGCTATGGCAGATTGTAACCGTCGCATTCGCATCAAGTAATAGTTTCGCCATTGGGAGACCGACAATCTGACTTCGCCCCAAAACTACGGCAGACTTACCTGCTAGTTCAACATTCGACTCACGGAGTAAATGCATAACCCCTTTCGGCGTGCAAGGAGCGACATAATTACAATTCGGACGCTTCTGCCAAAGAGAGGCTGTGTTCTGCGGATGGAAACCATCAACATCTTTACTATGAGCTATGGTATCAATAACTTTCGTCTCGTTCAGATGCTTAGGTAAGGGCAACTGCACCAAAATACCATCAACACACTCATCTTCATTCAGCTTACGAATCTGATTCAGTAGGGTCGCTTCCTCAATATCTTCCGACAAACGGAGCGTTGTATTCTTAAAACCAACTCGTTCGCAAGCCAATGCTTTATTGCGTACATAGACTTGGCTAGCTGGATCTTCGCCAACAATAATTACAACTAAGTGAGGCACTCGCCCAAACTTCTCGGCAAGCGGAGTTAAACGTGTTTTGATTGAGTCTTGCAGTTGCAGAGCAATTGCTTTTCCGTTGATAATTTTATTCATTTCCTTGTTTATATAAGTATTTAATAAGGCTTATTATTTGAACTCTTTGCCTATATCTGATCTAAAAAAGAAGTCCTTCTGATTCATCTCAACCAACGAAGATAATACCTTTTGACGAGCAATCGCTGGACTTTCGTCTAGGGCAACAAACATCAGAACCCTTCCTCCGTTAGATAGGAGCTGACCATCAGCATCAATACGTGTTCCCATATGATAGATTCGTTGCTCGAAGCGAGTCTGTGGAAGCGGAGCAATAGGTACTCCCTTGCGGTAAGCCTCGGGATAACCTTGGCTTGCATAAACAATTCCAAGGCAAGTAAAATCTTCCCATTCCAAAGGAGGGAGAGAGGTCTCGTAAGCTTCCGCCTTTTCATTGCCCTCAGCAATAGCCAACATAACTTCGAAAAGATCCGTCTTAAGCCTTGGCAATAGAACTTCCGTCTCAGGATCTCCAAAACGGCAGTTAAACTCAATTACTTTGATACCAGAGCTTGTCTTAATTAAGCCTGCATAAAGAAGCCCCGTAAAAGAAGCTCCTTGATTTACTAGTGCAGAAGCTGTAGGCTTGAGGACATGCTCCAAGACAAAAGTCTCATCATCAGAAGTAACAAAAGGGACAGGGCTGTAAGCTCCCATGCCTCCTGTGTTTGGACCTTTGTCTCCATCGAAAGCACGCTTGTGATCCTTAGCAGGACTTAGGGGATAAACCTCTCGACCTCGTACAAAGGCAAAAAGAGAAAACTCCTCTCCAAGGAGAAAATCTTCAATGACAACACGTGCCAAACCAAACTTATCCTCTAGTAGCATATCCTTAAGCGTTGCATCAGCTTCGGCTAAATTTTGGGCAATTATTACTCCCTTTCCCGCAGCTAAGCCATCATATTTCAAAACAATAGGAAAGCCCTTCTCCTGCACATAGGATAAAGCTTGATTATAGTCCGTAAAACTTTGATAGTTCGCAGTAGGTACTTCAGCCTCCATCATCAAGGATTTAGCAAAGTCCTTACTTGACTCAATCTGAGCCGCCGCTTGACTAGGGCCAAAAATCCGAAGCCCCTCCGCTCTAAAGCGATCAACAATACCTAAAGAAAGGGGAAGTTCTGGACCTACAACCGTCAAATCAATCTTCTCTTTGAGAGCAAAGCTGATTAGAGCATCAAAATCTGTCTCGTCAATAGGTAATAAGCTCGCCAGTTCTCGCATACCAGCATTACCTCTTGCCACAAAAATTTCAGAGACGAAGGGACTTCTGCTTAAAGCCTCTAGGATTGCATGTTCTCTTCCTCCGCTCCCAATGAGCAGAACCTTATTATCTTTCTTCATCCTTTAACTAGTGCTTAAAATGTCTTTGTCCTGAGAAGAGCATACTTATACCCTTATCATTTGCCATTTTAATCGAATCATCATCTTTTACCGAGCCTCCAGGTTGGACGATAGATGTGATACCATATTCGCTTGCAAGCTGAACGTTGTCATCGAATGGGAAGAAACCATCTGAAGCAAGGACTGCTCCTTCACAAGCCAAGGTAGAAGATTTTGGATTCTCAGCCTGAAGTGTAGCACTTGCTTGCTCCAAAGCAATACGAGCTGAGCCAATACGGTTCATCTGTCCAGCTCCAACACCATAAGTCATTCCATTCTTCACGACAACAATAGCATTCGACTTGACATGCTTAACAATACGCCATGCAAAATTTAAGTCTCGTAACTCAGATTCACTTGGCTGCGCATTCGTAACGCACATGCTCGCAAGGATTTCGTTCGTCTCAAGGTCTAGATTCTGTACGAGCAAACCTCCATTAACAGAAATGTATTGCTTCTTCTTCTCGGGAGTATAGTCCATATTAACCTGAAGCAAGCGAAGATTCTTCTTCGTAGATAAATATTCTAGAGCCTCAGCAGAAAATGATGGAGCCATGATGATCTCTAAGAATATTGGTTTCAACAATTCAGCCAGAGCTAAGTCAACTTCCCGATTAAAGGCGACGATACCTCCGAAGATACTTACCTTATCAGCGGAATAAGCCTTAGACCAAGCCTCAAGGATTGTCTCTCCAACAGCCGCACCACATGGGTTCATATGCTTCAAACCTACGGCACAAGGTTCTGGGAATTCACGGATAATATTGAGACAGGCATTGGCATCTTGAATATTATTGTAGGAAAGCTCCTTACCATTCAACTGTACAGCATCTGCAAGAGAGAAGAACGATTCGTCTGAAGATGAGTAAAACTTTGCCTCTTGATGAGGGTTCTCTCCGTATCTTAGACTTTGCTTTTCATCGAAAGAGAGGAACAACTTCTCTGGAAGCTTGGCTTGACCTCTCATATAGTGAGCAATAGCCATATCATATTCTGCTGTATGTGTATAAGCTTTAGCCGATAGACTAAGACGTGTCGCCTCAGAAGTCTGTCCTTCCTCCTTCAACTCTGCTAGGACTTGGCTATAATCTTCGGGGTTGACAAGTACCGTTACAGACTTCCAATTCTTCGCTGCACTACGAAGCATGGATGGTCCTCCAATATCTATATTCTCAATCGCTTGATCCATCGAAACATTCTCTCGAGCAATAGTCTGCTTAAAAGGATAAAGATTGACACAAACGAGATCAATCGTTTCAATCGAATTATCCTTCAGTTCCTGCATGTCTGATGGTTCATCTCTACGAGCGAGCAAAGCCCCATGGATCTTTGGGTGTAAAGTTTTCACTCGTCCTTCACAAATCTCAGGGAAATTAGTTACATCACTAACTTGTATAACAGGAAGTCCTGCCTCCTTCAAAACTTTCATTGTGCCACTCGTTGATAAAATTTCCCAACCAAGATTAACCAATTCTTCTGCAAATGCAACAAGTCCGTCCTTGTTACTAACACTTATTAATGCTCTCATTTCTTAGATTTTATTTATAATTACTGAATGATTACCACTTACAACTTTTCCGATTATAGTAGCTTTCTCGCCATGCTTAGCTAATAAATCAATAGCCCTTTCAGCATCTTCTGGAGCAAGAGCTACAAGCATTCCGACCCCCATATTGAAGATATTAAACATCTCCCTATGAGCAATCTCTCCCTTTTTCTCTAGGAATTTAAAAATTGGTAGAATCTCCCAAGTCCCCTCATCAATAGAAGCTGATTGATCTTCCTTAAGAATTCGAGGAATATTCTCATCAAATCCTCCTCCTGTGATATGAGCTAAACCATGAATTGGACAGTTTTCAAGCAAGTCTAAGACAGCTTGCACATAAATTCGAGTTGGAGTAAGCAAAACATCACCTAATCTAGCACCCTTAACCCTTTTTTTCTTTGGATCTCCGTCTAAACTGATTGAATCATCTAGTTCGGAATAAACTTTCCCAAGCGACAAACCTTGCTCTTTAATAATCTTTCTCACCAAACTAAAGCCATTACTATGTACACCTGTAGAAGGAATTGCCAAAAGAATATCTCCAACTTGAACTTTTGACCCATCAATAAGCTTAGATTTTTCTACAACACCTGTCGTATATCCTGCTACATCATACTCTCCATCAGCATACATTCCAGGCATTTCAGCTGTTTCTCCTCCAACTAAAGCACAACCACTCTGACGGCAGCCCTCAGCAATCCCCGAAACGATCTGTTCTACTCGTTCAGGATAAGTTTTACCTTGAGCAATATAATCTAAAAAGTATAGAGGTTCTGCCCCTTGAGCCAATATATCATTCACACACATCGCCACAAGATCAACTCCGATACTATCATGTTTATCCATCTCAAAAGCAATCTTAAGCTTTGTTCCTACACCATCTGTTCCACTAACTAGAACAGGCTCTTTGACATTCAAAGCAGATAAGTCAAACATTCCTCCAAAAGCTCCAATATTTCCCATCAGACCAAGCCTTGCTGTTGACTGAACGTGTTTCTTTATTCTTTTGACAACATCGTAACCAGCTTCCAAATCAACGCCAGCTTCCTTATAATCTAAACTACCCATAAACTATATTTTTATTTGAACTCTTTTATATTCTCTCTAAAACGTAACAGCTACATGCCTTCATATAAAGCTGTTGGATACTTACCTGAAAAACAAGCCATACATAAATCCTTTCTATTCCCAGCAGAATAAGTTGATTCATATGAAAGGAAAGCAAGACTATCAGCCTCAATCATCTGACAAGCCTCCTCAACGTCTCGATCAGTACAGAGTAATTCTTTCCGTGTAGATATATCAACTCCATAATAACAAGGGTACTTAATCATGGGACTTGCAATACGAACATGTACCTCCTTAGCTCCTGCCTCTCGAAGCATACGGACAATACGAAGAGACGTTGTCCCTCGGACAATAGAATCATCAATCAGAACAACTCTTTTGCCCTCAACAATACTACGAACAGGAGAGAGCTTCATCTTCACACCTTGCTCACGCATTTTCTGAGATGGCTGAATAAATGTACGACCGATGTAACGATTCTTAATCAAGCCCATCTCATAAGGAAGTCCACTTGCCTCAGAATATCCCATAGCCGCAGAAAGGCTTGAATCAGGGACTCCGACGACAATATCTGCATCTACAGCAGATTCTTCAAAAAGCAAGCGACCAGATTCTTTGCGATAAGCATGAACATTTACAGATTCAATATCACTATCAGGACGTGCAAAGTAAATATATTCCATAGCACACATTGCATTCCTTGAATAATCCGAATAACGGAGCGATCTAATCCCTTCCTCATCAATTGTTACAAGCTCTCCAGGTTCAATATCTCGGATATATTCAACACCAACAATCGAAAAAGCACAAGTTTCGCTACTGATGACGTAGCCATCTCCTAGCCTACCAATAGATAAAGGTCTTAGACCATATTTATCTCTTGCCGCATAGATTCGATTCTTTGTCATAATGACAAAAGAGAACGCTCCCTCAATCATATTTAAGGCCTTCATAATCGGTACGATTCTTGGCTTATGACGATCAACAGGTTCCTTTTTAATCAAATGAGCGATAATCTCAGAATCAGAAGATGATTGGAACAAGCTTCCTCGATCTTCTAAATACTTCTTAAGCTCTTTGGAATTAATCAGGTTACCATTATGAGCAAGAGCAAAATCCCCTGTGTTATGTCTAAATAAGAAAGGCTGAACATTCTCAATCCCTCTCCCACCATTTGTTCCATATCTCACATGACCGATAGCAATCTTCCCACTAAGTTCAGAGAGATTATTGTTACTAAAAACCTCTGTAACCAAGCCTAAACCTTTTACACGGGACATATAAGCGTTATCGTCGACAGAAACGATCCCACACCCCTCTTGTCCTCGGTGCTGTAATGCATGTAAACCGTAATATACTAGCTCTGGAGCATCAGGAACATTCCACACAGCAAATACTCCACACTCTTCATTTAGCCCCCTTAGTTCTCTAATCATATACCTTCATTGCTAATAATCGATCATAAATAGTACGATAACCCTTACTGATGTCGCCTTGATCCCTTCTAAAGCGATCCTTATCTAAGCTAGAATGAGTCTCCAAATCCCAGAAACGTGCATTATCAGGGCAAATGTAATCCCTCAAAACAACGCTCCCATCAGACAGGTAGCCAAACTCCAACTTAAAGTCCACCAAAATGATCCCTATCTTTTCAAAAAACGTTGGAAGAATTTCATTTATTCGTTGGGACAATTTATAAATTTCTTCCAGAACATTTTTTTCAACGATGCCTAGGGCTAAAGCATGACTATCGTTGATTAAGGGATTTCCTAGTTCATCAGATTTATAACATAGGTCAATAATCGGACTTTCTGGCTTTAGACCAACCTCTATTCCCAAACGTTCCGCCAAAGATCCTGCAACTAAATTTCGAACAATGATTTCAAGTGGAATACTCTTAGTACGATAGCACAGACTCTCCACATCAGATAGTTGCTTTATGAAGTGAGTTCTTACTCCATGCTCCTGCAAATAATTAAAGATTACAGCACTAATCCCGTTACAGTAGAATCCTTTATTATGAATTATCGCACGTTTCGTTTTATAATATGCTGTAATCTGATCCGTAAAATGCTGAATAATCTTGTCGTCATCCTTAGTCGCATAGATTTTCAACGAAGGACCATCATGAAGCAATGCTTCCTTTTCCATATCCGTTTAAGTAAAAATCTTAGTTCTTAGTTGATTCCAGAGAGAAATAAGCAATGGCCTGCTCAAAGATTGGCATATCAATATTGAAATTAACGTTCTTATATAGGTTATTTTCCGAACGTTCAGAATGCCCCATCTTACCAAGGATCAAACCATCAGGACTGATAAGTCCTTCAATTGCATAACTTGAGCCATTTGGATTAAATGGCGAGTGCATCGTTGGCTGATCATCAAAATCTACATACTGAAAAGCAACCTGTCCCTGCCTAAACAATCGTTCAGCTTCAGCTTCAGACACAACAAACTTCCCTTCACCATGGCTAACAGCAACGCCATAAACTTTTCCAAGTTCCAAGTCTTGCAACCAAGGAGACTGGATACTTGAAACCCTTGTTCTCACCATTTGAGAAATATGTCTGTTGATGTTATTTCTAAACAAGGTTGGAGAGTCAGACTGTACAGCTCCAATCTTTCCATAAGGAAGTAAGCCTGATTTAACTAGAGCCTGAAAGCCGTTACAAATACCTAGAATAAGTCGTCCTTTCTCTAGGTGCTGATGCACAGCTTCTGCCACATCTTTATTCGCAAGTATGTTCGCAATAAACTTACCACTCCCATCAGGTTCATCTCCTGCAGAGAAACCTCCTGCAAAAGCAAGAATATGACAGTTCTTAATGTTAGCGACTAATTCCTTTATTGAGCTTTGAATATCAGCACTTGTCTGGTTACGGAAAACATGAATAAGGGATTTAGCCCCAGCTTTTTCAAAAGCCTTTGCAAGATCGTACTCACAGTTTGTTCCAGGGAAAACTGGAATATAAACTTGTACATCTTGAACTTTTTCAGATCGATAACGAAGCTTCTCCTCTTTTGCAGGAAGAAGAGGGAAATCCTTCATCTTCGAAGACATTGAATCTTTATCAATAATAGGAAAAACATCTGAAAGCCAAGCTTCATTCGCCTCCCTTAGTTCAGATAGTTCAAAAGAAATACCATTAATAACGATTGGGGCAAACTGACGAGAAACAGAACCTAAACACAAGCAATAATCCTCTGTAAAATCAACATTTGATTCGACAAGAATCGAACCTATTGTAGAAGAAAATAATAAGTGATTAGGAACAGAGACTTCTAAACCTAGGGCATTTCCGACAGACATTTTGTACAAAGCATCACAAACTCCTTGAGCCCCTAAAGCATAAGCAGAAAGGATTTCTCCAGACTTCATCTTATTCTGAATGAACTCCCACATACCTTTTAATTGTTTCGTATTAGGCATGTAGTTTTCTTCAAGCTTATGTTCGAAAAGATATAGCTTCGAATTAGGATGCTTTAACTCTGGAGAAGAAACATTGTTTGCATTAACAGGAGTTATTCCAAAGGCAATTAAAGTAGGAGGAACGTTTAGATCTTCAAAACTGCCACTCATAGAATCTTTTCCTCCAATTGAAGGAAGAGCTAAGGCTTCCTGCATTTTCAATGCACCAAGCAATGATGCCGTTGGTTTACCCCATGTTTTAGGATCTTCTGTCATACGCTCAAAATATTCTTGATAGGAGAATCTCATTGAAGAGTAGCAACCTCCAGAAGCAACGACCTTTGCACAAGATTCAACCACAGCAAAAGCAGAACCATGATAAGGACTCCACGATGAAATCATCGGATCAAAACCAAAAGACATCATACTTGCCGTATCGGTATAATCCATTGTTGGGAATTTTTGAACGGAAACCTGTGTAGGGCTTTTTTGAAAAATGCCACCATAAGGGAGCAAAACAGTTGATCGTCCAATAGACGAATCAAATTGCTCAACAAGACCTTGCTGAGAAGCAATTGCAGGGCTTTGCAAATAAGTCAAGAGATCTTGACGGAAATTATCTAAGGATTTATAATCTTTATAAAAAGGATTAGTCTGCTCAACAGATTGAATTTTAACTTTTGTACGATGCTTAGCTCCTGCACTATTGATAAATTCACGAGATAAATCCACCACAAGTTTACTTCGGTAGAACAAACGCATTCGAGCATCCGACGTAACATCAGCAACGTAAGTAAGCTCTATATTCTCTCTTTGACAAAGAAGCGTGAAAGTATCAAGATCTTTCTGTTCAATGACTACTGCCATTCTCTCCTGTGATTCGCTAATAGCAAGTTCAGTAACGCTCAGTCCTTGATATTTAACAGGGATACGATCCAAATAAATATCTAAGCCATCAGCTAATTCTCCAATAGCGAC
>PDWI01007049.1_pt1 | contig 13850 bp, 13 predicted proteins | sample 1430891 | NCBI WGS metagenome assembly PDWI01 (sample SAMN01162508, study PRJNA174530) | Oral metagenome, whole genome shotgun sequencing project. | biome: Marine environment; feature: Marine mammal; material: Swab sample of the gingival sulcus; isolation source: swab sample of gingival sulcus...
CTTTTCTTTTTGAAATTGAAAATCGTTATCAATCAATATTGAATACCAGGAGGTTTGTCAACAGGAAAATGACAGATAATTATCTTTTTTTGTTTTGTTTCCTGAAGACAGTGGGCGGACTCGTTTGTCGAGAAAAGGCATGTTGTAACGTATTGAAATGGAATATTATTTTTTTAACAACAAGTACGGATTTTGTTCCATGCAATTGCGATGGACAAGAGATTGTTGTCAACGCTCGTGAGACGAGGACATTTGAGCGATACTTCCTGGGCGTAATTGGCGGGTAAACATGGATTAATCTGTTGCGTTGATGACTTCTTGTCGCCATGGCTCGAATCCATCGGCACTTGGTCTGGATTACCAGGTATCGCAAGAAGTTATTGAAGATAAAACCATGGCTCCGATGGTAACATTACAATCGAAGACATGGGTTAGCCGGCTTTGCGACCCCGCCATAGCGGTTCAAGGAAGCCACTGGTTTTTAGTTGGTGGTTGGTCACTTTTGTTCTGCGATATTCGTCGGAACATTGTGCTCTTGAAAATAGACAATGACATCTTCAATCGGCAATGGCCGACTATAATAAAAGCCCTGAATCATTTCGCACTCAAAGGTTTTCAGCAATTCGAGTTGTGCTCGGGTTTCCACCCCTTCTGCCACAACCTTAAGCCCAAGACCCTTAGCCATCATGATTATGGTTTCAACAATCTGTGCATCTGATATTTCCTGGGTGATGTCCATGATAAACGATCTGTCGATCTTGAGCACACTGATGGGAAATTTTTTCAAATAATACAGTGAAGAGTATCCGGTTCCAAAATCGTCAATCGCAATTGATATGCCATACGCGGACAAATGGTTGAGTTTTTCGATTGAGGAGCCAATGTCCGTCATGAGGGCAGATTCCGTAACCTCCAACTCCAGCTTATTGGGATCCAGCCCGTTCCGCCTGAGACTGGTCATGACCTTTTCAACGAGATCTTCCTGCTCAAATTGAACTGGCGACAAATTGACCGCTACGGTGAGATTTTTATACCCCAACCCGTCAAAAACCTGCATAGCCTTACAGGAACTCTCCAGAACGTATTCGCCAATCTGCATAATCTGACCGTTTTCTTCGGCCAGCGGGATGAATTCGGCAGGGCTTACGATGGTTCCATCCTGCCTCTGCCAGCGTACCAATGCTTCCAGCCCCGTAATGGCGGCGGTGCTCGTGGCGACCTTGGGCTGAAAAAACACGGTGAACTCCTGGTTTTTTAGAGCCTGGTGTATGTCATTTTCTAACTGGATCCGTTTTGAAATGCGTTTATTCATCGCCTGTGTGAACAGAGAATAAGAATTTTTCCCTTTGTTCTTGGACTGGTACATGGCCATGTCAGCATTCTTGATCATTACTTCAGGAGTGTCGCCGTCATCCGGGTATAGCGTTACGCCGATGGAAGGTGTAATGCTCATCTCTTGATTCCTCAGCTCGAAGGGCTTCTGAAATATCTTGAGTAACCGATCTGCCAGGGCCACAGCTCCATGCTCGGTTGCGGCATGCTCCACAATGATCAAAAACTCATCTCCACCAAGGCGGGCCACTGTACTGGCATCCTGAAATTGATTGCGCAATCGTTGTGCAACCTTTTTAATCAGCAAGTCGCCTGTCTGGTGCCCCAAAGAATCATTGATTTTTTTGAAGTTATCGAGATCGAGGAAAAGCAAGACGACCTTGTCCCCCTCTCGCTTGGCGTTGGTCATGGCAACCATCAGACGATCTTGGGCCAGAGTCCGGTTTGGTAGCCCTGTCAGTGCGTCATGGTATGCCTGATGCTCAATTTGTTTATCCTTGTTCTTGATATCTGAAGTGTCGTGAAAAACTCCGACATAATTGACGGTTTTCCCATATTCATTGTGGATTGAAATGATACTGAGTAGTTCGGGGAAAATCTCGCCATTTTTACGTTTATTCCAGATTTCTCCTTCCCAGCTCCCTTTGGCGGCGAGGCTATCCCACATTTGAACGTAAAATTCCTCATCGTGGTGACCGGATTTGAGTATACGGGGATTTTTGCCACGCACCTCTTCAATCCCGTATCCGGTTATATTGGTGAAGGCCGGGTTGATATTAATTATCAGGCCATCTTTGTTGGTTATGCAAATTCCTTCAAGGGTATTGTGGAAGACCAGGGAGAATAATTCCAATTGCCCTTCCACCTTGATGCGTTCACTTATTTCATCCTTCAACTCAAAGTTGAATTCCTCCAACCGATCCATGTATTGATTAAAATTTTCTGCCATTTCAATGAGTTCGCCATAACCGACTATGTCCGCACGGACGGAAAGGTCGCCGTGTCTTGCTACTGCCATACTTTTGGAGAGCTTGCGCAAAGGTGTGGCTATGGACGCTCCGAGCCAGTAGGAGATGGGGAGTATGAGTAGAACGATAAAGATATTTACAATCAGAAGGGTGTTGCGCAGGTCGCGCAAGGGACGATGTGTTTCGTCAACATAGCTGGTCGAAGCAACAATCCATCTCAGTTCCGGGATATACCGGAACAGCACCATTTTTTGTCGAGAGACAGTCGTGTTGGGATCATACCACCAATAGGTAAATTGTCCTTCGGATTTCTCGGTAAGTATTTTGAAGATATTCTTTCCCTCAACGTCCTGTAAATTATTCACATTACCTTGAAGCCAAGGGTGAATGACAATGTTGCCATCGGTGTCTATGATGAATGCGTATCCCGATTTGTCGATGGCATAGGAGTCAACTGCGGGCCTGAAATCATTGATATCCATCAATGACAAAAATTCGTTGTGATAGGCTGATACGGAAACAATCCAATCCCAGGGTTCAAAGTAGGCCATGAAAAGGACTTTGGGTCTGGCCTCGTCTTCTCCCGGATTGATCCAATCATACTCCAGATATCCTTCCAACTGTTTTGTCTGAGACAGCCCAAGCCATATATCCGATAAATCCTTACCTATTAATTCCTCGGCAGGATGGTGAACCAAAAGTCCCTTGGAAGTCAGGACATAGACGTATCCTGAATCACCAACAACCTGACGGCTAAAGATGAATTTCGCCAGGTCGCGGGCCTCGGCTTCTGACAAGTCGCCGGCCTTGACACGTTCATTGAGTCCAGACAAAATATCGAGATTCTTTTCCGCAATGGCCCGTAGGGAATTACGAATGGACACATTGGCGGTCACTTGCACAGTGCTTTTGATGCCATTTGCGGAAGTCTTTAATTCTGACTCAATATGCTGTTCGAGTGTTTCCCGAACAGTCGAAAATATGTTCACCGCAGCCAACGTCGTTATCAAAATAAATAAAATGGAAAAGACCGCCATGAGACGGTATCGTATACTTATTGTTTTTAGCAGATTGGGCATGGTGTCGTCACAATGATTTTCGGTTTGATCACGTCTTTGAGAACCACGTATAGCACCATAGAGACAAATTGAGTGTTTGAAAAGAAAAATATGCCAGAAATAACGAGTTGATAAGGATTGACAGGATTATCCTCCGATGGAGGCCATTCGAGTTCGACACACCCCCTGGCCGACAGCCATTCGTTCAAGAAGTTCATGACCGACGGGTTTGTCCCGATTGGCGCGACGGATGATCTGCTCCACTGCCGCAAGCCCTTGTTTGGGATTTCGTAAAGCATCGCGTAATGGATACACTTTGTCTGAAAAAAGACAGGTACGCAGATTGCCGTCCGCAGTTAGACGCAATCGATTACATGTGGCGCAAAAATGATTTGTATACGGAGAGATGAGACCAATCCGGCCCTGGCCGCCGACAATGGAAAACATGCGGGCCGGGCCATGTTGCCTGTTGGGAGCGTTGGATACCGGCTCAAGGGTTGCCAGTTGGCGAGCTTCTTTCAGCAAATCCTCCGACTTCCATACAGACGTATCAGCCCAGCCGGTGTCCAGGCCGACCGGCATGAACTCAATAAACCGCAAGTCTATGGGGTTGTTATAGGCAAACTCAATAAATTCAGGCAATTCATCGTCATTAACACCACGTACGGCCACGGCATTGACCTTGACCAGCATGCCAGCTTCCAGACACCGGTCTATGTTGGCACGTACCGTGTCAAAAAGATCCTGCCTGGTTATTTCGAGAAATTTTTTCGGATTCAGGGTGTCCAGGGAAATATTGATTTTTCGGATTCCTGCTGCGGCCAACGGCTTTACATCCCGATCAATGCGTGTCGCATTTGTTGTTATGCACAGATCGACATCCGGGAACCGTTCAGCGGCATCCACCATAAAGTCTCGAAATCCAAGACGAACAAAAGGTTCACCTCCGGTAAAACGAATCTTTCCCACACCGAGATCAATGGCTAACCCGATGAGATTCAGGATTTCTTCATACCGCAAGATATCGGGATGAGGGATGAATGTATACCCCTCTCCTGCACAGTAAATGCAACGCAAATTGCACCTGTCCGTGACGCTGACCCGCATATAGCTGGCCGTCCGGCCATGTTTGTCTTCCAGCATCGTTCGCATGGTGTCTAGCCGAATATCTCCTTCTTGGTTACGGCCTCTGCCTTTACCCGTTCAAGAAAATCGGACAAAGCCATCTTGACATTTTCGCGAATATCACCCGCTACGACGAGAAAGAGGAGATCGTCACCGGGCTTCATGGTGCCGGCGTTCGCATGCGCCAGCACGCGAAAGATGCCTTCCCGGTTTTCAATTTCCTGTCGGATTGCTTCCATTTTTTCATAGTCGGTCGTGACCTCAATCCCGACCACCTTTGCCCGATCTTTGCGGGACCAGCCACGCACGATGCCGTTATGCGCCAAAATCATGCCGACATTGTCCTTGAAGCCGGGTTCCTTTTTCAAATCGGCGAGAACCTTGTTGATATCCATGCCGTCTCCTGATGAGAGTAAATTTTAATAGTATATAGGTAAGGCTTCGCATGAACCAAGGCAAGGGGATGGCTTTTCCCTTTATTCCGGCACTGTGCATACCCAAAGAAAAAAAGACGACTTCACCGTCTTTTGATTTTAAGGAAAATCGTGAGAATCAGCAAACCGTTCATTGGGCCGATATTAAGGCCTATGCCATCGATAGGAAAAGATAGACGATTTAAGGACACTGCTGTGGGTTCTCTTTGCAACGGCTGGCTCTGACGTGCGAACCAGGTTGCGACAACTGGTAACTCTCCATACAACCTGGGTCAGCACTGGTACCATCACCGTACCGGGAATCCCTTGCCGGCATGATCGGGGGCAAATCCGCCCCTCTATAGTCGGTCAAGGGCGTCAAGCACCTCTTCGATAAGGTGTTTCGGAGTAGATGCTCCGGCTGTCACCCCTATACGATCATATTGGCGCACAACAGCAAGGTCGAGATCCTCAAGAGTTTCTATATGTTGACATGGCGTTCCCTGGTCATTGACCACCTGCGCCAGACGACGTGTATTGCCGCTGTTAAACCCGCCGATAACCACCATGAAGTCCACATGTCTCCCCAGATCCTTGGCTTCTTTTTGCCGGAGCCTGGTTGCGTCGCAAATAGTTTCAAGGACCGTCACGTCCACCTCCGGGTTGGTCCTGAGCCTTTCTGCCATGGAATCAAAGAGCACCCGATCTTGCGTTGTCTGCGCTGCCAGCACATAGGTTTTCCCCTTGTCAAACGGATATTGTTGCAATTCTTCGTCGGACCCGAACAGAAAATGATCGTTGGCGGCATAACTCACCAATCCTCGAACTTCGGGATGGTCGGCCTCACCGTAAAGTAGTAGCGTCTGTCCCTCTTTTGTATGGCGGGCAATGAGGAGTTGCGCCTTCTTGACCCTCGGACAGGTGGCATCCTTGATAACCACATCCCGTGCCTTCAAAGCGGCCTGAACTTGTCGGGTTATGCCGTGCGCACGAATGACAACATCGGCACCGGACGGGACGTCGTCCGGCTCTTTTGCAATGATGACACCCTGCTCGGCGTATTGCTTCAAGACCTGCGGGTTATGAATAATCGGCCCGAGAATGTAGATGGGATGCCCCTCTGCGGCAGCCACAAGTTTATCGAGGCGACGCAGGGCAAGGTCCACCCCCATACAAAATCCGGCGGTTTCAGCGAGTATGATTTCCAAAATATATCTCCTTTCCGCCAGTCGCGATGACCACGCAAATCCATCCCACAGGTTTCAAACAGCTTGACTTGTTTTATGAGGCAACCTAGTTTGTAACGCCGTTTTCAATGTAAAAATGGTTAAAATCGGTCACATCATTATGAACGAAACGCCAGACGTCAACACCAAAAATGCTCTCCTGGCCGCCGCCATTGAGGTCTTCGCCGACAAAGGGTTCACGGCTGCCACTGTCCGCGCCATCTGTAGCAAGGCCAATGCCAACGTGGCTGCGGTCAACTATCACTATGGTAGCAAGGACGCATTGTACATGGCGGTGCTGGAAGAGATATTCCCCTCGGAGGAAGAATCCAGCGTCAGTACGGCCCCTTCGCTCCCCCCGGAAGAACGGCTTGCTCAATATCTTCGGGATCTGGCCTATGAAATTTATGTGCGTGGCGACGATTTGATCACGCAGCGGTGGGCTATTTTTTTGCGGGAAATGGCAAAGCCAAGTCAGAATCTGAACTTCATCGTTCAACGGCAGGTTCAGCGACGCACCGATGAATTGCGTGAGATTTTACAGGATATTCTTGGGGACGACACGCCCTCTCATATACTGGCTTTTTCCAGTTCCCATGTCTGGGCTTTGCTGATGGGCCATATCTTGATGCAACCGATCCTGGACCGGTTAAAGCCGGAAAGGCCCAAAGTTCAAGCCGATATAGCCCTGTTTGTGGAACACGTGTTACAATTTACCCTTGGTGGCCTCAAGGCTGTCAAAGAAATTCCGTCGTAGCTACCAGGCTTGCTTGCGGTGAGGGCCGGTATCAGTATATTCCCTTGCCCTTACCTTTTTCCCGTTCATCATGCGCTCATTTTTCTTTTTTCTTCTGATCACGCTCTGTCTTCATTGCTTCATCGCTCCCGCTACTGCCCAAGCACCGGTGTACCCGGCTATTATTCTTGCCGAATTTCCCCACGAAGCAACAACATCGACGCAAGGGCTGGTCTATCAGCAAGGCGTTTTTTTTGAGTCGTCGGGCGGATTTGGCCGATCTTTTATTGCCGTTGTCGATCACATGACCGGCATCCCTCACATACGACGCCCAATCCCCCGATTGTTTGCTGAAGGTGTGGTGTCGCACAATGAGCAGATCCACATGCTGACATGGAAATCCGGATATGGATTTGTTTTTGACCAGACCTCATTGACTCCACTCAAGCACTTTACGTTTAGCACGGATAAAAACCGGACAGAGGGCTGGGGGCTTACCTCGGATGGTCAACAATTCATTATGAGTAACGGGACTTCTCGACTTTTGCTCCGGGACTTCAAAACATTTGCTCAAACGGGTACGATGCTGGTCCGCGACGGCAACAAGCCGATATCCCGGCTTAACGAACTGGAATACGTCAACGGACTGCTCCTTGCGAATATATGGAAAAGCGACAGGATAGCCATCATTGATCCAACAACAGGTTTTGTTACCCACTGGATCGACCTGAGTCCGTTGCGCAAACGAATTGCCTCCACCTCCGGTGTCGCCAACGGCATTGCATACGACCATGTCTCCAAAACAGTCTACGTAACCGGTAAACATTGGGACAAGCTCTTTGCTATCACTATCGAAAACAGGCCATGGTGACGGCATTTGTCCTGCCTTTCCCCCTCATACACATGAATCGAAAGGGCCGGAACCGCTCGATCCCGACCCCTCAATGAGGACCGCAATCCCAGCCTGTCGTCAGCCGGGTTGATCGAAAATTTTTCACCGACGAGTCCGGGACGGAGATGCCCGGATTTAACCGTTTCACCGAGCGACTATTACCTTAAAATATAAAGGGATTGAGAAAGGGGCTCTCAATGCTCACTCTCGGCCCTTTTCCCTGACACAATGACCAGCACTCAAGCTGACCGAAAATCCCATAACGTCGCTCTCGGCCCATCGGGAAATCAGGCGGTCTTCAGGACCATTCCCCGGAAAAATTTTCGGGAGAGACCAGCTTGTAGCCCCGTTCCTTGAGTACGGTTTCAACAGGCGTCGGGTCTTCCGTGTCAATTCGGAGAACCACAACACGGCGTTCATTATAAAAAAAGGTGCTGGCAGAGATTATGGACATTTTCATATTGGCAACAACGCCAGCCACTTCGTAGAGGACGCCGGAACGATCATTCACCTCAATGGTGATTCGGCTGCCGCCTTCACGGTATCCCATTGCTTCGGACAGAACGTTCAATATGACGTTTCTGTTAATATATCCAATGAGTTCTTTGTTGTCATCAATTACCGCCAGTCCGGCAAGGTTCATTTCAAACATCATATCTGCCGCACCCTCGATTTCGGTTTCCGGGGTCACGGTTTTGATGTCGCTTCGGTAGATTCTTTCCACCGTCAATTCGTTCAATAAGTGATTCCGTTCAGTTTTTTCCAGAGAAGTCATGACGCTGGGCAAGGCTGCGGAGATATCCTCCTTACGCACATAGCCGACCAGCTTGCCATCGTCGTCAACCACCAGCAACATCCATAGCGTACTGTCTTCCAACTGTTTTTGCGCGTCCCTGACAAGGGTTTGTGGTGTCACCGTGACGAAATCACGCAACATTTTAAGTCCAACGTACATGCGTTCTCCTTCCCGAAATGTGGCTGTCTCCACCTGTTTGCAGGACTGTATGAATCCCTGAAATCATGACTCTTTTTTTGTAAAACATGCATCTGGTCTCGTCATCAGCTTGTTCTCCTGAACGGTGTAGGCCAGCCGGGTTCGCAAGGTTGCCTTTCCATCAATTTCGACCATTTTAGTCAAGATAAAAGATAACTGTTTTTCAATTCATTATTCAACGAAAGCATGCCAAGCGGCAAAATCGGGTTCATCCGTTACAGCGTCCTTTTCCATCGTGCATTTCGAGCCGACAGGCGCATCCTTATGCCGCGCGTCAGCCAGGAGCGAAGCGGACGGCTGACGCGAAGCGAGCGCGGCGCGGCTCTCCCGCGCTTCTTGGCAAATCAAACGTGTGAATAATTTTTTATTTTGGCAACTTCGCCACACGCGCTCTCATGGATAAAAGGACGCTTGAAACGGATGAACCCAAAATCGGTATCATACGCTTTCCAGAAACATCAAATAGATTTTTTTGAGCATGGACGGCGGCATTGGGGCCTGCCAATGCCCTGTCATTTGTGCCCAGGTATAAAAACCAAGAAGGACCACGATCACTCCTATGCCGACGGTATACCACGGTATGCGGATTCGTCGATACGCTTTGAAGGAAAGACAGCCGTCAACAGGGCAGGCTCCGATACATTCGCCGCAACCGATACATTGCGGTGAATGAACCGACTTTTTGTTTTCCACCAATATTCCAGCAGGGCAGTGACGGGTGCATCTTCCGCAGTGGATACAGCTTTGGGCATCACGATTGATTGTCACAGGGCCAAGCCATGAGAGCAGTCCGAGGAGAGCTCCGTACGGGCAAAGATAGCGGCACCACGCATTGCGAACAATCAGAGACGCAAGACAGAGAACACCAATGACAATCAGGGAAGTTGTGGATGGATCGACAAAGAAATGGAGCATCCTGGCATCGGCGACCATATTGTACGGACTGGAAATGAAGGATGAGGCCGTCCTCAGGTCCATTGCGAAAAAAACCGTATACAGAAAAAATCCGAGTAGAGCATATTTGAGGATTGAAAGCGGATAATCCACATATTTATGCGGTATGATTGCGAGTTTGAACGTGCGCCCGATTCGTTCCACTTGGCTGGAAAGAAAGCCCACCGGGCAAATATACCCGCAAAAGCCGTTACGAAACAGAAAGGCCATACACAATACAGCGATAAAAACGGTCAACCCTGCGGGGTGGACCATGTCCCATTCTCCCGTTGCGACAAGCTGTCGCAGGCCAAGCAGGGCACTTATGGGTAAAAAAGCCTCAACCGCACCGGGCCTGGTAACCATCTCTGCGTTCCGTCCCATGGCCCAATCAAGAAAGGCCATGAAACGAAAACCGACAAAGAGGCAAAAGGAGGCAAACAGAAGCTGAACGGCAAATCTGAACCGAGCGGGAGTGAGAGATTTCATCATGCAGTACTCCTTGCCAGTGCCCCCTACCTTACAACGGCCCGGTTCGCAATGATTCACGTCAAATTGCATACAGGCCGAAAGTGGGCATGCCTTTTTATGGCCCTTCCGCGCTTCTTGGCAGATCGAAGGCATAGAACAATCGTTTGCTTTGGCAACTTCGCCACACACATTCATGGATAAAAGGACGCTTGAAACGGAAGAGCCGTAAAACTAACCGTCGTTGCCGCTGGCACAATGGTCATGCGCGGTAAAGCTGAAAATGCAGAATCCCAAGTGGCAATGCCGCAGGGGCTCGTTCCTCCCATGCTGGCATCATTGGAACCGGAAACGCATGTCATCCATCCTGAATTTTTTGATGGCAGAAGACACTGTGATGATTAAGGGTTTCCCAATTGGATCCCCTGAAATTGTCCAATTTCCTGTGGTTGTTCGAGTTGATATTGGAGTGCAACAATCTCATCGAAGTGGGAGTGGAATACAATGGGAGGAAGGAACACAATTGTATCATAAAGGTTGCCTTAAGTGGTTTAATGTGTCATATATGGCCCATGGCTAAGCGGACTCAAGCGATTCTCTCGTTGCATACAAAGACATCTTCTCTGCTGTCGGAAGTGGGGAAGAACATGAAGTTGGCGAGACAACGTCGTGGGCTTTCCATGCAGGAACTCGCAGACCTTTCCCTTGTCTCTCGTAAAACTCTGGCCAGAGTAGAGAACGGGGATGCTTCCGTGTCTTTGGGTGTCGTCGCAAGTGTGCTTCAGGCACTCCATCTTGAAGATGGCCTTAAAGAACTGGCTAAACCTGAAACGGATGGCATGGGAATTTTTTTGGAATCTAACAGCCGCCCCAAGCGTGTAAGGTCCAAGTCTAAGCCTTCCACAGACAACGAGGACGATTTTGACTTCTGATACACAGGCCGCAGTTGTCTATATTTACTTGCCGGGTGACGGATATGTGCCTGCCGGACGTATTCGATACGACGCTGCTCGCGAGTCCTGCATGTTCCGGTATGGAACCAAATATGTGGAAAGATCAAACGCGATCCCCATTGATCCTGTTGAGTTACCTTTAAACATGGCAGGAGAGAAGCATACGCCTCCAGGTGAGAGATTGTTTACGGCCCTTCGAGACGGAGCACCTGATCATTGGGGGAGAAAGATTTTATCGTTCATGGCTGAAAAGCATGTCCAGACGTTGAATGAGTTTGATTTTCTCACCGCCGGGTTCACAGAGAATAAAATAGGTGCATTGGCTTTTGGGCCGAATCCGAAATCCGGCCCCATGAGCATGGCCTCATGGTTTGACAAGAGTGGTTTTGAAAGGGCTACTGCGGATCTTGATCGTATTGCGAAAGTCGTTCGAGCTGTGGATGACGCAGAAGATGATGAGCTGGAGGAACTTCGAAAGACCCTGCTTAATGATGAATTCATGCGGGCATTGGCCATGAGTCCCAGCATTGGTGGTGCGCGTCCCAAGTGCCTGCTCGATTGCAAAGACGGCAACTATATCGTCAAATTTTCGAAAAGTTCTGATGTTTGGAATGAACCGGTAATTGAGCATGCCACAATGGAACTCGCCCGATTATGCGGGATTGATGTCGCCAGAACGTTTGTACGGCCTTTACAATCCGGGCATGCTTTGTTTGTAAAGCGTTTTGACAGGCAATCGGGTAAGCTCTGTCATTTCATTTCTGGATATACGTTAGGAGCTCTTCAAGAAACAGGAGACTGGAAAAGCTATCAGCATCTTGCGCAAGAGGCCCGACGGTATGGTGATCCTTTCGCTGGAGAACAGCTTTTCAGGCGCATGGTATTCAACATGTTGTGTTCCAACATTGATGATCATCCCCGCAATCAGGCTTTTTTTGTCTTTCGCAATCATGTTCGGCTCACTCCGGCCTATGATATCGTTCCAACCAGTTGGGAACGAGCATCTTATGCGTTGGCACTTCGTTGTGGCTCTGAAGGCAAGGAAGCATCCTTAGAAAATGCGCTGAGCGATGTTGCTCCGTTTGGTTTGTCCCAGGACAAGGCATCAAAGATCGTTTCTGAGTTGTTGGAGACATGTGCGTTGTGGCCGAAGCTTTTTGCCAATAAAGGTGTCGCTGCCAAGGATATCGAAAGGCTCAAAGGCCGATTTCGGCTGGTGAAGTAGGCCTTCCCCCATCCTTTGGACCACCGACCGGTCATTTTAAGGGAGCATCCGGTTTGAGGACTTTTTCATCATAGATTCCGCGCCGCCAGGCGCATCCTTATGCCGCGCGGCAGCCGAGAGAGAAGTAGCGGCTCCCGCAGAGCGCGGGCGGCTTGGCCCTCCCTCGCTTCTTGACAGATCAGACGCGTGAACAATCGTTTGCTTTGGCAACCTCGCCACGCGCGCTTTCATGGATAAAAGGTTGAATCCCCCGTCTTAAAAGGAATAAGGGGCTATTTGCAAAAACGTCATTTCTGCCTGCAAACGTATTTGAACAGGAGTTGACACAATCTAAAGGCGCGTTTACTGAGGAACTGTGAGGCAAGTTATGTTTACCACAGCAAAAAGCGCAACTATCCAGATGAACATTCGGTTCAAAAAACAAATCGACGAAAAAACTCTTCTCGGCATTCTCTCTGGACATGTAGACCCAAAGCCTTGGGCGGCTCATCTTCATAGCCTCATCACCGAAACTCCTTTAGCTCATGTTCAAAAATTGGTCACTGAGTATGGAGTCCCCAAAACGCAACTTACCATGATATGCTCTGTCATGCCCAATTCGTATGCGGAGTCTTGCATCACAAAAATCAATGCTCTGGCAATCACTGCTTAAACAGGCTCTCCGCGTTCTTGACAACATATATATCGACATCTCTCCTCACCAGTGGCGTTTTGGTGGTGGCACGGTGCTTATGATTCATTATGGACATCGAATGTCCAAAGATATTGATCTGTTTTTTACCGACCCCCAGCTCATGGACTACGTGTCCCCCACAACCAACGACGCCCTTGAGGAAGAAATGTGTGATTACTTGAATGGTCACCATTTCAAAAGATATATTTTGAAGGAAGGTAAGCTGGACTTTATCAAGGGACACCCAATCACCAATCTTGCGCCTTTACCTTTTGATTTTCAAGGGAAAACCATTTTTATGGACTCTCCAGTCGAGATAGCGGCGAAGAAAATATTTTATCGTTGCGATGAATTCAAACCTCGTGATGTGTTTGATCAGGCTACAGTTCTTTTGAACGAAGGAGAAGAGGATCTCGCTGAGTTCTGTCTGCAATTCCCCGACAAGGCGGAGATGGCGTTGAACAAGACCCTGACAATGATTGATGACGGTGCTCTTGATCTTGGCCTTGAGGCTCTGGATATCCTTGCTGCGGGAGAAAATGTCAAAAAGAAATGTCATAGGGTCGTTGTTGATTTTTTTGAAAAAGTCATTGCTAATAAACCAAGCATTTCAATGTCGCGACGACATCTTTTCCCCTAATTCGTAAGTAGCTCTTCGCGTTTGGCGTTACACAGTGTGGACTTGGTCTCACAGAGGCAAAACAGGCTTTGGAAGAAGTGTTAGATGGAATATCCATGACAATGATGGATTTTTCTTGGTTATGTGCAGAATTTTCAGCAAAAAGATTAAGGTCATGGCATAGTGATTGATATCAAAAACATTCACCCCTCAAAAGGAGGACGCCATGACCAAG
>PDWI01007051.1_pt1 | contig 13847 bp, 22 predicted proteins | sample 1430891 | NCBI WGS metagenome assembly PDWI01 (sample SAMN01162508, study PRJNA174530) | Oral metagenome, whole genome shotgun sequencing project. | biome: Marine environment; feature: Marine mammal; material: Swab sample of the gingival sulcus; isolation source: swab sample of gingival sulcus...
TATACCTCTATTGTATCATATTTCCCCCACTTTTGTCAAAACTTTTTTTAAAGAATTTTTTCGCTGGGAAAAAAGGAGTGAAAAAGGTTTGCTTTTTTTAAAAAAGAGTGCTAAAATATAAAAGCAAGAATTCTTTTTTAAACTAACAAGTAATACTTAGGAGGCCGTTATGTCTATTATAAAATTCTTTGCTCAAATGTTTCTTTTCATTTCCAAAAGTTTGGCTGTGCCAATTTTTTGGATTTCTGGGATTTTAGGCTTTATGGCCTTGATTTCAGGAAGTGCAAATGACTTATTTATCATTTGTGGTTTAGTTTGTTGGGCTTGTTTGACTCTTATAAAATGGAGTCCAGGCGCCACAAAAAAGAAATGAAACATTTCCCGTCTCCCGATATTTTTCATATCCAAATTAGATATGAAAATCGGGGGACTTTTTTATTGCAAAAAAAGAAAAAATATGATATGATAGAGAAAACTTCCTTTTTATGAAAATTCCACACAAAATTTTACATAGTATTTTTATCGCTTTTTTGACGCTTTTTTGTCTTTTTGGTTTGACAATTTTTGTCTTACCGGATTTTTTGACGCCGATAAATAATTTTTTGATTTATCGGACTGGAAATAATCAGTGGCAAGATATGATTTATCAGCATAAAATCCAGCCAAAATCCAAAATTGCACTGATTCTTATCGACGAAAAAACACTCAATACCTACCAGAGTGAAAAAGATGCGAAAATTTTGACCATCCCAAAATCAACCTACGCACGCCTCATCGACGAACTCGAAAATCTCGGCGTCAAAGGAATCGGTTTTGATATTATTTTTCAAAATCCTGACGAATACGAAGAAATTTTTGCTCAGAAAATAATAAACTCCAAAAATACTGTCATCGCAACTGAAAAACCGACACAGACCTTTGAAGAACTTCAAAAGAAAAAAGATCCCTGTCTCAAGTCTGGATACGAAAAAATCTGCCCACTGACACCACGAGAAGTCTATAAAAATGCAAAATGGGGTTTTATCGGGCATAAGACAAATAAGCGAATTATCGGATATGATATCAAAAGTGTCCCAGCACAAAAATGGAAGATGGGTGATAAAAAGCGAAAAAAAGTAGATGATGATTTTATTTATACCCTCCCACTTACACTCGTGCAAAATGAAGATTTACCAGTTGTAGAAACTCTAAAAAAGAAAGTCAGACAAAGGGCTGGAAATAAAAAACCATTAAATGCACTTGAGCAATATATGGGACCGCCTCACTCATATTTAAGAATTTCTTTGGTAGATTTTCTTAAAAATCCAGAAAAATACAAAAATGAAATCAAGAACGCCTATGTGCTTGTCGGAGAAAGTGGGACGATTATCCATGATATCATCCAATCACCAGTAAATAGACAGAGTATGCCTGGAGTTGAGTCACATGCACATTTCTTAGATGCGATTTTACAAGATAAATTTTTAGTACTCGCCAATCAAGAAATGATGTTTTTATCTTATGTAATTTTGTCACTTATATTTGTAATTATATATATTTTTGTACCGAATCTTTTCAGTCCATTTATATTTATTTTATCGAGTTTTGCAACCATCTGGATAGCCCGATATCTCTATGACCAAGAAAGAATCTTGGTTGATATTTTTCCACTTTTATTGTCGGTGTCACTGCTTTCTTATCCGATTACGATGATTTATCGATTTTTCATAGTCGATAAGCAAAAGCGGCGGATTTTGTCGAGTTTTGGGCGGTATGTATCGCCAAAAGTGGTCGGTATGATTGATACGAATAATATCGAGGCACAACTCGGTGGCGAGCGAAAAAAAGTATCGATTTTATTTTCAGATATTGCCGGTTTTACGACGCTTTCTGAAAAACTCGACCCAAAAGACCTCTTCGTCGTGATGACTGCCTACCTCTCGAAGATGACTAAAATTCTTCTCTCACAATGAGGAACCCTCGATAAATATATCGGTGATGCGGTGATGTGATTTTTTGGAGCGCCAGTCGAGCAGTCCGACCACAGTATACGCGCCTGTAATACAGCAATTTTGATGCGAAAAGTACTTCATGATCTCAATGCAGAAATTGTCATTCATGGTATTGATCCGATTGATTTTCGTGTCGGTATCGCGACCGGTGAAGTCATCGTCGGAAATATTGGTTCAGAAACACGATTTAACTATACAGTACTTGGCGACAAGGTAAATCTCGCATCACGACTCGAAGCCATCGGAAAAGAATACAAAGTCCACACTATCATCGCGCACGATACACAATCCGAACTCGATGATACATTTTTCACGCGCGAACTCGATACTATCGCTGTCAAAGGGAAAAAACAAGGCGTCAGAATTTTTGAACTCGTGGATTTCAAGGAAAATATCAAAGATACTCTCGTCTATGAAACCTACGAAAAAGCACTTCTCTTCTACCGAAAATGACAGTACAAAGAAGCACAAAAAATCTGGAATTCACAAGCAACAATCGACCCGCCGTCACAAATTATGGCGATTCGATGTAGTCGAATCATTAATAAACAAGTCTCAATCGAAAATGCAATTTATCGAATGGAGCATAAATAGAAAATCCCTCTTTCATCAAAAGAAAGAGGGATTTTTAAAAGAAATATTTTATTCGCCTTTCATCGCCTCACAGACGACATCAGCCACACTTTTGTCAAAAGGATTTGGGATGACTTCGTCGAAAGTCGGATTTTCGACGCAACTGGCAATCGCCTCAGCCGCGCGGATTTTCATCGTATCAGTGATGATTTTCTTACGATATTTAAGGACGCCTTTAAAAATTCCAGGGAAAGCGAGGACATTGTTGATTTGATTTGGGTAGTCTGACCGCCCTGTCCCGATGATTTTTGCACCTGCCTCTTTTGCAAGTTCTGGCATGATTTCTGGTGTCGGATTTGCCATGGCAAATATGATCGGATTTTCTGCCATGGTTTTTACCATATCTGGCGTCAAAATCCCCCCGACAGAAACTCCCACAAAAACATCAGCATCTTTGAGAGCGTCTTCGAGTGATCCAGAAATATCATTTTCATTGGTAAATTCGAGAAGTTTTTGCTTTGAAATATCAAGATTTTCTCGCCCGCTGTGGATAATTCCACGACTATCACACGCGATAAAATGCTGTACTCAGTAGAGTTTAAGAAGTTTTGCAATCGCCACTCCCGCCGCACCAGCACCCGAGAGAACGACTTTTATATCTTCTTTTTTCTTGCCCGTGATTTTAAGAGCATTGATAAGTCCAGCAAGCGTAACAATTGCTGTCCCGTGCTGATCGTCGTGCATCACAGGGATATCGAGTTCGGCCTTGAGTCGGTCTTCAATTTCGAAGCATCGAGGTGCGCTGATATCTTCGAGATTTATACCCCCGAAAGTATCTGCGATATGCTTTACCGTCGTGATAAATTCTTCGGTGTCTTGTGTATCGACAATAATCGGAAACGCATCAACCCCAGCAAATTCTCGGAAAAGTACACATTTCCCTTCCATAACAGGCATACCGGCTTTGTGTCCGATATTTCCAAGTCCGAGCACTGCCGAACCGTCAGAGATTACCGCCACAGTACGAGATTTTAAAGTATAATCGTACATTTTTTGATCGTCTTTTTGGATTTCCCGACACGGCTCTGCCACACCAGGTGAGTACGCCCAAGAAAGATCCTCAGCATTTTCGATTTTTGCAATTGACTCCGTGTGGAGTTTTCCTTGATACTTTTTGTGAAGATCAAGGGATTTTTGATAAATGTCTGACATAATGTAGAAATTAGAAATTAGATTTTACCCACCAAACCACTCTTCCAACCATCATTTTTTGAGTTCTCCTCACTCGGATTCGAGGATGGCTTCGTAGAGTTTTTTCTGCTCGACTGAAAGTTTTTTTGGTATGATAATATTGATTTTTATGATGAGGTCGCCAGTACTTCTGTGGTCGACTGGCGTGATACCTTCACCTTTGAATCGGATTTCGGTATCTTGCTGACTTCCGTGATTGATTTTGATTTTTTTCTTTCCAAGAATTGGAATGGCGATTTCTTTTTCGACACCGAGAGTCGCTTCGGCTGGTGATACTGAGAGTGTGTACCAAAGATGCGTCCCTTTCCGTTCCAATCCGCCTTCTTTATTTGGGACAGAAAAAGTGATGTAGAGGTCGCCATCACCGTCTTTTCCGCTGTGTCCCTCATCGCGAAATTTGATACTCATCCCATCTTCGATACCTTTTGGTATGTCGATTTTTTTAGAAATTGATTCTTCGGTCGTCCCCGTCGCATCACACATTTTGCAGGCTTTTTTGATGAGTTTTCCTTTTCCGCCACAAGCATCACAGGCAACAACCTGCTCCATAATACCGAGCATAGTACGAATTTGTTTTTTAACGCGACCATTTCCATTACACGCGGTACAAGTTTCAGTCTCTCCACCATCTCCGCTACACGCGGTACAAGTCGATTTTTTCTTGTATTCAACTTTTCGATTAGTCCCTTTGATAGCGTCTTCGAGTGAGATACTCATGCGGATTTCTATGTCTTCACCGAGATCCATACGACTCGCACGACCACCGCTAAATCCGCCACCAAAAAATTGAGAGAAAATATCTCCCATATCAAAATCAGCAGAAAATCCACCACTTCCACTACCAAATCCTTCTGCCGAACCAAATTGGTCGTAATTTGCTTTTTTTTGTGGATCAGAAAGGACGCTGTACGCTTCATTGATTTTTTTGAATTTCGCTTCTGCTTCGCTATTTCACGGGTTTCGGTCTGGATGAAATTCCATCGCTTTTTTTCGATAGGCTTTTTTGATTTCTCCGTCAGTAGCATTTCTTTCTATTTCGAGAATTTCGTAGTATTCGTATTTCATAAAAACAAGGTAAAAAGCACAGTAAAAAAATTACTATGCTCTTTTAAAACAATTAAAAATTATGCGTGAGCAAGGATTTTTTCTTCAAGTGTAGAAACTTCTTGGACACCGACAAAAGACTCAACTGCTTCCCCTTTTTTAAAAAGTAAAATCGTAGGAATTGATCGTACTCCGTATTGTTGAGCCAAGTCTGGATTGTCATCGACATTACATTTTGCGATAAGTGCCTTCCCTGCTACTTTTTCTGTAAGTTCATCAAGTCGTGGGAGCATTGCTTTACAAGGTCCACACCAAGGAGCCCAAAAATCGAGAAGTACAAGATCGTTTTTATCAAGAGTTTCTTGAAAAGTTTGTGTTGTGATTTCTGTTGCCATAAAAATAAAATTTAAAAAATAATTGTCTTTTTAAAAAAGATGGTTGTATTTTATACAAAAAAAATAAAAAAGCAAAAGTTTTTATGAGAATAATTCTCATTATAAAAATAAATATACCTCTATTTTATTTTCTCCGGAATATCCCCCGCCTCAATATACATAATACTGTCATCACTATCCGTTTTTTTCAGTGTGTATTTGATGTTGTTTTCCGCTAAAAAATCATAAAAATCTTGCATTTTGTGAGCAAATTTCTCGACGTCATCAACGATAACGAGTGCATCTTTTGTGAGTTTTGGGATGATTTCGATAAAATAGGTGCGGTACTCTTTTTTCATACCGTCGATAAAAACCACATCAAAATACCTGTCTTTGAGCGTCGGAATCACATTTTGCGCCTCACCCCAGATACAATGCACATTTTTGCATTTACAGTGACGAATGTGTTTAACCGCTTCAAAATGAATATTATAAGCGTGTTCTATCGTCGTGATTTGCATTTCTGGACATCAGATTGCGAAATTGAGCGTCGAGTATCCTGTTGCTGTGCCTATTTCTAGCATTTTTGCAAACTTTCGCGATTGTAAAATTTTTACGATTTCTTGTGCATTTTCAAGGGAAATATTTGGGATTTCTGATTTTTCGCCGAGTTTTTTGATTTTTTCGAGATAGTGTCTGAGATAACCTGCCTGCATAATTTTTTAAGAAAAAGAAAAGTCTATTATAAATTTATTACGATTTTTTGCAAAATTATTTTTGAGAAGTTTTATTTCTTCTTATTTTCTTGTTTTTAGGAGCATTTCCAAGATTTTTACGAACCCGGTTTTTTGTATTTTTTGAAACCTTTCGTACTGAATTTTTTATCCCGACATTTTCGACATTAAGGTCTAGATTTTCAAGTTTTCCTTTCCCTCTATCTCTCATAAAATAGGTCATTTTTGCAATTACTTCAATCGGCTTATTTCGTCATTTTCCTTTTTTCAAAAGCAGACATTCAAGGCGGGATTTATTTTCATCAAATCGAAAAATAGTATCATAGCCAAAATTTTTTAATGTCTCATTTTCGTATGGTGGATTCTTATAATTTATAAGAACTTCGCTTTGTGTCCATCGGACAAATTCTGCGAGCATTTCTAAAAGTTCTTGCTCATTTTTTGGAAGCGTATCTGAAAGTGCTGGTGTTTTAAATCCAGTTCGTTTCCATTTTTGATATAACTGCCAGCCCTCATTATGAGTTATACAATTTTTTCGAATCTTTCAATTTACCGCCAAAAACGCTATCACATCAGGGAGATTTATTTTTCAAAATTCGTCTTCCAACTCCGACCGGCGATATTTATTTTCCATACCGTCGGCTATCAATTGTGTTGCAAAAAATTTCTCTGAATAAACTGATTTGTTTCATTTTTTATGATTTTTTCGAGATTTATATTTTGGGGGGATTGAGGCCATGGTTATTTGCATAGCGATTGCCAGCGTTTCTTTTTTGTGATTTTGCCGATTTATAAAAGGAATACGACTCATTAGATCAATCTTGTATGACCCGTCCATTTCAGCAGGAGGAATCCAATCATAGGATTGGTCGCCAGGTCGCATCATCAATTTTTCAGCCAAAAATACTTCTAAAATTCGTCATCACTGCAATAAAAATTTTAATCAAGAAGGAATTTTATTTTTATCCCAATTCACGCCTGTTTGTGCCATATATGCCACTTTATTACTGTCAAAAGGCGAAAGCGATTTTTTTGTGAGCGAGCGATTTTTATCCACCAAACCAAATATTCTTTTTTGAGAATTTGAAGGATAACCTTTTTGCTCATTGACCGTATCTCTATCATATCCTATGATATGTAAATTATTTTGCAGTTTTGGCATAATAAAAATTATATTTTAAAAAATATTTATGCAATCACTAATTGTGGCTCGTTCATCCAAACATAACTATCACCGACTTTTACAAGGAAATCTTGCTGATGAATATACAGACAATGAAGTGTGCTCAAATATCATGGAATACCTTCTTCTGGAAGTTGTCATCAACAGGTTTTTATATTCCAAAGCAAAAGTTTTTGATTTTCTGGCTTTTGAAGCGAGAAATCTGGAAGTTTTTTTAAAAGTGAATCATATATTTTTTGAATATACTGTCGAATCCAATCTTGAAGTTTTTTCAAATTTTCCTGGATCCCTTTTTCCCGATAAGTTTTCATCTCTTCACTTGCATTATACTCAAACATAAAAACACCTAAAAGATTTGTCGCTATTTCCTCAATATCCTCTTTAAAATCTCGAATCACCACATCTTTAAATCCCGTATTTTGTCGAAATAAATCTACAAATACTTGAGTCGTATAATTTTTTAAGGCTTCATAAATATAAGCATTGAAAGCGAGATATGAGTCAACTTTATCAAAAACTTCTTGATATTTTTTATTTGCTTTATCAAGTGTTTCATATACAGAGTTATAGATTTCTATACCAACCTCATCGAGTGGTTGACGTACCTTAGTTTCGTACGACTGAATTTCATTTTCTCGAATCACATCAAAAACTTGATTTTGAAAAAATGGTACAAGAATACCCATATAAATATCTATCAAAATCTGTTCTTCACTTACATTTCGATAGAATCCGTCTTCTACAATTTCTTGAATTTGTTCTTTTATATTTATATTTTCAATCAAGTCTATACCTTGTTTTTCATAAAAATGCAGAATCTTCAAAAAAATAGAATATTCTTCCTCTTCCGAAAGGAGTACAGAATCTTTTTCTGATGTACAATTATTTTCTATTTCTTCCATGAATTGAAAAGTAAATATTATGTATAATATACATATTTTTAAATAAAAGTCAATATATTTCCAAAAAACTCATTTTTTATCTTTACAAAAAGCAAAAATACAATACTATATACGCTCTTAAATTTTATAAAATATGCACGCAATTATTGACCAAATTCTTCATTTTTTTGGGACGCTCGGCTATCTCGAAATTTTTATCTTGATGACGATAGAGTCATCAGTTTTCCCTTTTCCGTCAGAGGTCGTGATGATACCAGCCGGTGTTTACGCTGTTGGTGGCAATATAAATCCTTTCCTCGCAGTGCTCGTTGGAGGAATTGGGTCAGTAGTCGGAGCTTGTTTCAACTATTTTATCATTGGACGCTGGCTCGGTCGACCATTTTTAAAAAAATATGGAAAATATGTCTTCGTACCCGAAAAAACCTATCAAAAAGCTGAAAAACTCTTCCAAAAAAATGCTCTTTTCTACACTTTTTTTAGTAGGTTTATTACGGTCATCCGACAAGTTATTTCTGTTCCTGCTGGGGTTTTTCAAATGAAAATCTTGCCATTTATTGGAGCGACTTTTGTCGGAGCCACCATTTGGTGTGGATTTTTGCTTGCACTCGGATATTTCTTCGGGCAAAGTGTTATGGATATCGTCCAAAAAGATGGAAAAATTGTGGCACTTGTTACAATTCCTCTTGTTGCCTTTTATATTTGGTGGAAGATTTTTAAAAAATAATATTCTTTACTTTTAAACTTTAAAAAAAAATGAAAAAAACAAACACAATAAAAGCAATTACATTTATAATTATAGGAACTATCATGACTTTATTTTGAGCGTGGAATTTATTCGTAGGTGGTACATGAGTATCACCAGCAGACAAATTGCAATGCGAAAAAATTGTACAAGAAAAATATGTCAATTCCCCAAAAGCACTCGATATTATGCTTCCTAAATGTGGCGAGCCTGGAATGGTAGCCATGATGAAAGCAAGCCAAGCAAACGCATCTGCACAAGTTGCCGCAAAAAACATAGCCTCAGCAAATATGCAAGGACATTTGACAACATTTCTTGGGAGTTTTTGCCTCGGCTTTGGAGTTGTCCTTTTGCTAGCAGGAATACTTATTTTTAAGAAAAAACACACAACATCATCTATAAAACAATAAACTATGAACTCAAAAATTCTTCTCAAAGTCATCAAGTCCTACATCGAATTTCTCGGAAAATGGAAATTTATTTTTTTCATACTCTTTGGAACTTTTGTTTCTGGGCTTTCGGTCGCGGAGCCAGTTTTTTTCGCAAAGGCGATTTCTTATATCGAAAATTTTTACAAAACGGGGATTTTTGAGATGCAAACTTTTCTTGGGTTTCTTGGATTTTGGGTGTTGTTTATCTTGTTTAATATCACTTTTATTTATATTTATCGTTATTTTTTGACGGACAAGCCAGCGCTTTCTTTTCATAATTTTATCGCTCAAAAATACGCAAGTAATGCCTACAAAATGTCGATGCAGGCCTATCTCGGGAAAAAACAAGGAAGTATTTTTAAAAATTTTGACCAAGGAAGAGATGCACATTTTCGATTTGTTTTTTGGCTCTTTAATCAGTTTATTCGCACGGTCAGCGGACTGACAGTTATTTTGATAATCTTGCTTTTTACGAGTCCCACGATGACACTTGCAGCCCTTTGTATGCTTCCTTTTATGCTCATTGCTGGGATTATCACGATGAAAAAAACACGAGAGCCACAGAAAAAAGTGAGCGAACTTTGGATTAAGGCTTTTGGAATTGTCGGAGATTTTATCGGGAATATGAATCTCGGAAAAATTCTTTCACTGGAAGGAGATTTCTTGAAAAAATTCCTCGAAAAAACCGACGAAAGTCTGCGAAAACAATTTCTTGTATCGCGTTGGTGGTCAGCAAATGATATTATTATGCAAGTTTTCGTAATGCTTTCGAGATTTGTCGTGCTCGGGGCTGGAATTTTTCTGATTTCACAAGGTAAAATGGATTTGGCGACACTTGTAATGACGCTGACCTATGTGAGTTTTATTTATTTTCCACTCGGATTTCTCTTTGGTTCACTTGGACAATTGCAAGAGTGGGAAGTGAAATTTACACAGTTTTTTGATGAGTTTGAAAAAGTGGAGACCGAGGATTTGGACACAGGAAAAACACTCAAAAAAATCGACGGAAATATCGAATTTAAAAATGTGAATTTTAGTTATGACAAAAAGCGAAAAATCCTTAAAAACTTTTCTCTCAAAGTAAAAAAAGGTCAAAAAATTGCACTTGTCGGAAGCACCGGCGCTGGAAAATCCACTATCACAAATCTGCTTTTTCGATTTTGGAATGTAGAAAATGGAGAAATCCTGCTCGACGGGCAAGATATTGCAAAAATTTCAAAAAAATCGCTTCGCAAACATATCGGTATCGTATCGCAAGACAACAGCCTCTTTAATATGAGCGTGAAAGAAAATCTCCTTCTCGCGAAACCTGATGCCAGCGAAAAAGACCTCAAAGATGCGCTCAAAAAAGCCTCTGCGGATTTTGTTTTCAAACTCGAAGACGGTATGGAAACTGTAATCGGCGAACGCGGACTCAAACTCTCCGGCGGGGAAAAACAGCGAATCTCAATTGCGCGACTCTTTCTCAAAAATCCAAAAATCCTCGTCCTCGATGAAGCGACAAGTGCCCTCGATACCGCCACTGAGCAAAAAATTACTGCTTCACTCGACACTTTGATGCAGGGTCGTACGAGTATCATCATCGCTCACCGGCTCTCGACCATCCAAGATGCCGATGTGATTTTTATGCTCGAAAATGGCGATGTCGTCGAGTCTGGAACGTACGAAGAACTTATTGCGAAAAATGGCAAATTCGCAGAAATGGCAAATCCAAAGCATCTCGTAATCGGATAAATTCATATTTTTGCTTGACATATTAATAATAATAAGTAAAATATACTTGCTTAAAACATTTTGTGGATACACCTTAGATGGTCTATAAGTGTAGGACTCGCAAAATAAAGAGCAGGATTTGAAAATGAAAAGGTTATTTTTATTGATAGGTACATCTTTTTTCTTTGTAGGTTGCAGTAGTGTTACCACAGTGAAGGCTTCATGTCCATATGACATGAAGGTCGATGTACCCCACCCTAATGTAGTGGTGGTTGTCTGCCACAAGGCTTCCAAGCCGTAGCAGACAAAAATTTTCTTTTTCCTTCGCTCGGTATTCATATGCCGAGCCTTTTTTATTGTTTTTGCTTTTTTAAAAATTTTTTATATAATCACATAAATTAACTTAATTTTATGAAAATTTCTAAGGCCCTTTTTGCTGATTTTAAAAGCATTTTTACCAATCCGAGCGCGATTTTAATTTTGTGTGTGCTCGCGGTTTTGCCATCTTTTTATGCGTGGTTTAATATTCTCTCCTCGTGGGACCCATACAGCAATACAAACAATATAAAAGTCGCTGTCGCCAGTGCAGATATTGGCACAAGAGAATTTGACAAAGAAATAAATATCGGCGAAAATCTAATGGAAAATCTCAAAGATAATACCAAAATGGGCTGGATTTTTGTCGACCCAAAAGAAGCCGTCGAGTGAGTACGAGTCGGGAAATACTATGCCAGTATTGTGATACCAAAAACCTTTTCGAAAGATATGATGAGTTTTCTGAGCGACCACCCAACCAAACCAAAACTCCTCTACACTGTCAATGAAAAAATAAATGCTATCGTCCCAAAAATCACGCAAAAAGGCGTCGAGGGCATCGAATCTGAAATCGAGTCAGCCTTTCTTGGTTCGATAAATGAAGAAGTCTTTGAAAAGGCAAATCGTGGCGGAAACAAACTCGCTTCCCTGCGAAGCGACATAAAAAAATCCCGAGAACTCCTCGCAAAAATCACACCAAAAATGGATGAAATCCACGAGTGAATCCAAAAAGCACACGACCTTTCTGGAAAATGACTGACCGCCACAAAAACCATTCAAGAAAATTTACCATTTTTAGAAAAATCGCTTAATTCTATCATCGAAATCACTGGATCAAGTGAAAAAATCCACGAAAGCGTCGGGAAAATTTTAGACAAAATCCCTCAATTTGTCGCAACACAAATGTATTTGCTCGACGGTATTTTTTCTGATGGCATCGAACTCATCGATCTCTGAAATGACCTTATACATACCTCGAAGCAAATTTTCGTCCCAAAAATCGAGCGTATCCAAAAGCGACTCCTCTTTGCAAAAAAAATCGTCGAATGACTCGGAAAAATATGGAAATTCCTTGATGCTTTTTCGCCACAACATATTTTTTCTCCATTTATTCAGGTCAATAATCGGCTTTTAAATAACATTACAAATTATTATAATCTTTTACAAAAAGCAAAACACACGCTCAACCGATGAGATACTCTGACCGCAGATGCACTAGAAAAAATGAGACAACTTTCAAATAATATCCGTGCAGATTTTATCCGACTCCAAGACCTCTCTCGCACGAAATTGCGACCAAATATCAATACAATCCGCGAAAATGTGTACTCGCTTTTATCTGACATCGGAGAGAAAAGTAAAGCGCTCAAAAGTGATATCCCAAAGATAAATAATTTTTTGACGGAAGTGCAAACGTCTATCGAAAAAGGGCAAAATCAAGCCGGAAAAATTCTTGATAACTGGGGAAAAATCGAAAATGGCGTCCAAAAAATGCAGAGATTTTCAAACAAAATTTCTGACAGTCGTATCGATGCACTCCTACGAATTTTACTCCTCAATCCAAATAAAGAACGAGACTTTTTCGAGCATCCGATCGAGATACAATCCACTCACCTCTTCCCGATTCCAAATTATGGATCGGCTATCTCACCATTTTTTACTGTACTTTCGCTTTGGGTCGGTGGACTTCTCGCGGTGTCGCTTCTTTCGGTACGACCAAACATTGCTGTCCAGAGAAAATCCCACCGTAAAGGCTATTTGACGCGACTTTTTTTGTTTGTCGTTCTTGGTATTATTCAGGCTTCTATTGTTTCTATTGGGAATATTTATCTCTTAAAAGTATCCGTCGCGGAAGCAAAAACTTTTGTACTTCTCTGCATTAGCGTCGCTATCGTCTTTCAGATTATTATTTTTTCTATCGTCTATCTCTTGTGAAACGCTGGAAAAGTCGTCGCGATTCTCCTACTCGTCATCCAACTTTCCGCATCGAGCGGTACATTTCCCGTCGAGTTGACACAGAGTTTTTTCGTGCAAATCCACCCATACTTGCCTTTTACTTACGCAATAAATGCGGTCCGTGAGACGATTGGCGGTATTGTACCGGAAGTTTTTGTGTACAATATACAAACCCTCACGCTTATCGGAGTTTCCACTTTTATTTTTTCTTTTATTTTTGCTCCGTATCTTTCAAAAATCGCGCTTGCTTTTGATAAAAAAACACACGGAATGGATATTTTTCATTAAAAAAAAATACTGCTTTACTTTTTCCGGGAAACGAGTATAATTTTTATATATCTTCTAACAAAAGCCGTATGAGAAATCCTATATTCGTTATTTCGGATGCAATTTGGGGAGAGAAATACCCTATTGACAGCGAAATCTTATTCGAAAAGTATGTCAAAATAGGAGAAGATAACCGCATGTGCGTTATCGATACTTGCAATCGAAAATATATTGACCAAATTCTCGATGAAATCAAAAATTGGCCAGATGAAAAACAACCATTTTGGTTTCACACCGTGTGAAGTCAAGGAAATATTTGGGTTAATTCTAAGCACCCTTATGTCATAGAGAAGCGAAAACAACATATAAAT
>PDWI01008564.1_pt1 | contig 13847 bp, 10 predicted proteins | sample 1430891 | NCBI WGS metagenome assembly PDWI01 (sample SAMN01162508, study PRJNA174530) | Oral metagenome, whole genome shotgun sequencing project. | biome: Marine environment; feature: Marine mammal; material: Swab sample of the gingival sulcus; isolation source: swab sample of gingival sulcus...
CACAACCCTGTTCCTTCTGCGGCTGGCAGAACATCTAAAGGCCCATGGGCTTCAACTAAATCAAATCATTATTCAGACTGATAACGGAACCGAGTTTACGACTCCGTGGAACAGCATAAAGGATTTGATTTCTTTTTATCCCATCCACAACTTTTGATTATATCTCTCTGCCCTGGGGCTATGATTTGTCAAAAAATCCAAAATCAGAATTGCTGATGTTGGCAAAAGAAGTGTAATATAAAACAGAAGGTGCAGAAAACCTTATAAAACCATTAGACCCGGGCCTGTTCCAAGAAAAAAAGTATGTAAGGATGAACTTGGACGACCCCTTCCGAAAGAAGGATTACAAACATGAAAATAGCCAGCCCCCTATCTCGTGAAAGAATACTTTGTGATGCAGGAAAACAGATAAGGAGTTTTAGCCGATATGAATGAGAAACTTTTTTATCCCGGCCTAAAAGGAAAAACTGCCATCATCACAGGAGGGGCTGTAAACATTGGAAAGTCCTTAAGTCTTGCCTTTGCCGCTTCCGGAGCCCATATTGCCCTTGTGTACCATGACAGCCGGGAGGCCGCAACAACTTTGGTAGATAAAATCAAGGCTGAAGGAGGATATGCAGCCCCCTTTAAGGTGGATATTCGCAATGAGAATGAGGTAGAAGCTTTTTTCCGGAATCTTAACCAGGAAGCAAAGTTCCAGGGAGAAAAGATCCTTGTAAATAATTCGGGCATCTTCAGCCTCGCCGATCAGACAACCTTGTCTGCCGGGCAATGGAAACAGATTTTTGATGTAAATGTTACAGGGCTTTTTCTTTTTTGCCGGGAGGCGGCAAAGGGAATGAAAAAGAACAAGGCCGGAGTCATTGTAAATATTGCCAGTATCAATGCTCTTCATCCCGGGTTTGGAATGACCGCCCATTATGATGCTTCCAAAGGGGCTGTAGCGGCTTACACAAAATCCCTGGCTGCAGAACTGGGGCCGTGGGGCATCCGGGTAAACGCAATCGCCCCCGGTCTTGTGGATTCTCCCCGGCTTCGTGAAACTGCAAAGGAGCTTGCCCTTATGGTTGAAAAAAGAAATCCCTTGAAAGGGCCGGCCGGACAGGGGCAGTTGGTGAAAGCCATGGACATAGCCCAGGCCGCCCTTTTTCTGGCCTCGGGGGCTGCCCGTAGCATAACAGGCGAAATTCTGATTATAGACAGGGGCTATCTTTTAAGCTAACAGCGGTCTGTAAGCTTAATCCCGGGAGGGTAAACCCAGACATGCCAAATAAAATATCCCCTTTTGTTCAAAAACAGGAAATACCATAGTAACAGAATTCCATGGAACTTATTTTACCCCATCAGGAGGGAAAATACCCAATATTAACATTGAGAAATGATTTTTTTATTCCATGTTTAAATTGCTCACCTAAATTTTGGAAGAACACCCCGCCATTCCTTTATACTCCTCTGCCAAAATCTAAAATAAATAAAAGAAATGAAAAAAGCTGGACAGAATATTGACAAAAATTCTCTTTTGTATAAAGATACACCTCGTTCTTTGAGTACGGTGAATGTAGTTCAGTTGGTAGAGCGCCAGATTGTGGTTCTGGTTGTCGCGGGTTCGAGTCCCGTCATTCACCCTTTTGGATGCGTCCATAGCTCAGCTGGATAGAGCGCCGGACTTCGAATCCGTAGGTCGCAGGTTCGAATCCTGCTGGACGTATGACAAAAAAGTTAAAAACGTCTTGCTTTTTTTTATTGGAATTGTTATCTTAAAGATTGCAGGATGTGTTCAGCTTTCCGGGCTGATAACAACTACGGGCCGTTAGCTCAGCTGGCAGAGCAGCAGACTCTTAATCTGCGGGTCAAAGGTTCGATCCCTTTACGGCTCATGATGATCGCGAGAGTGGTGGAATTGGTAGACACGCTGGTCTTAGGAACCAGTGCCTTTGGTATAAGGGTTCGAGTCCCTTCTCTCGCAGTCAGATGTGCGACAAGGATACTTGGAGTGCGAACCGGCAGAATGCCGGTTTAGTGCTGAAGGCGGCTCGTAAGAAACCGGCAGGATGTTGGTGAATGAAGAGAAATCCCGTCTTTCTTTTTGAGATATTTAAGAGGTTTACTGCTAGAAGGCTTGGGCTTCTACTTCTGTAAACTGTATAATTTCGTCTGATGGGACAGACTCTCATCTAACGCTGAACGGAAAGTGAGGACGATCTGGGATTATCCGGGTCGTCTTTTTTTTAAAAAAGAAGTGTTCTACCATCTGAAAGGACGCTTTGGGACCAACAATTCAAATGAAGGACAATGCTGTGATTGCCAGTAAAAATGTCGAAAAGCTAGAAAACTCTGCCGTAAAACTTTCCATTACTATAGGAAAGGATGATACAACTAAAGAGTACAACGGACTTCTGAAAGAATACACAAAAGAAGTTCAGATCAAGGGATTCCGAAAAGGAAAGGTTCCTGCCTCTATTCTGGAGCGCAAATTTGGAGAAGGGATACGCCAAGAAGCTGCGGCCAATATCATGGATAAAGCTCTGAACGAGGCTATTGAACAGATAGAAGAAAAACCTTTGGGCTATGCCTACCCTGAAATCCAGGGAAATCCCAAACTTGTCCCGGGGGAGGATTTTTCCTTTGAAGTAACTTACGATGTATTCCCGGAAATTAAACTGGGAGAGTACAAAGGGCTGGAAATCGAAGAAAAGGAGGTAGAAATCCTTAAAGAACATGAAGATGCAGAGTTAAAAAAGATTCAGAAACAAAATTCTGTAACCATGGACAAGGAAGACGAGACTGTAGCAAAGGGCAACATCGTCACAATCGATTATTGTGAAATGGAAGGAGATACTGAATCAGAAGGCACAAAACGGGAAGATTTTGTATTTACCATTGGCACAGGCTACAACCTTTACAAGATTGATGATGATCTTGTGGGCATGAAGAAAAACGAAGAAAAAATCATCACAAAAAACTATGATGAAGACTTTGACCCCCCGGCACTGGCTGGTAGATCCGTTGTGCTTAAAGTCAAGGTAAAGGAAGTTAAGGAAGAGCAGCTTCCCCCTCTGGATGATGAGCTGGCCCAGGATGTGAATGAAGATTTTAAGACCCTTGACGATTTGCGGCAGGATGTTAAAAAGCAGCTACAAGACAAGGCAGATGAAAAAATTGAATATGAAAAAATACAGCAGATTCTGGATAAACTGGTAGAAACCAGCGACATAACCCTTCCCCTTTCCATGGTTAACGCAGAACAGGAAAGCAACTGGAGATATTTTTTGCAACAATCCTACAGCACAGAGGAGATGATGCTTAAACTTCTTGCCCAAAAAGGACAAACCAAGGAAGACATGCTTGCATCCTGGGAGGAAGAGGCTGGAAAAAGCGTAAAAACCAAGCTGATATTGAACAGGATTATTAAAGATGAAAAGATTGAAGTTCCCGGGGAAGAACTGGATGAAGCCATTGCCAGGCAGGCTGAAATGTACGGTATGCCTATAGAAAATCTGAAAAAATTATTCAAAGGAGAACATCTGGAAGAGTCCATTGAAGGGGATTTAAAGCGGAAAAAGGTTCTGGACTTTCTTCTTGAAAATGCCAAAATCAAAAAAAACGCCGAAAAGGTTAATTTTAACGACTTGATGGGCTGAAAATTAAAAGAAAAGGAACTCTGCCATGGATGTTCAAAATAATACACTGGTTCCTGTTGTTGTAGAAAGAACGGGAACTGGTGAGCGCTCTTATGACATATACTCTCGCCTGTTGAAAGACAGAATTGTATTTCTTGATGGGGAAATTCAGGATGTTACCGCAGATCTTGTGGTGGCTCAGCTTCTTTTTCTCGAATCGGAAGATCCGGAAAAGGATATAAACCTTTACATTAACAGTCCCGGTGGCTCGGTTACGGCAGGTCTTGCCATTTATGACACCATGCAACACGTTAAGCCCGATGTTCAGACTATCTGCATGGGCCAAGCGGCCTCCATGGGAGCTGTGCTTCTGGCCGGTGGAGCAAAGGGTAAACGTTACTGCCTGCCCTCTGCCAGAGTTATGATTCATCAGCCTTGGGGAGGTGTTCAGGGCCAGGCTCGGGACATAGACATACAGGCCAAGGAAATTGTCCGTCTGAAAAAAATGCTCATACAGTATTTTGCTGATAACACAGGGAAAAGTTATACAGCAATAGCCTCGGACATGGAACGGGATTTTTTCATGTCTGCTGAAGAAGCGGCAGACTATGGCATTACAGACAGCATACTCAAGAGGTAATATGGCGCGAATAAAAAACAAGGATCAACAGGTCTGTTCATTTTGTGGAAAACACGGAGATGCCGCCAAAAAGCTCGTGGCCGGTCCGGGTGTGCAGATTTGTGATGAATGTATCCAGGTTTGTAACAAAATCATGGAAGAAGAGAAAAATGCCTCTGCTGAATTTTTAGACGAAATTCCCACGCCCAGGGAAATCAAGGACTACCTTGATCAGTACGTTATTGGTCAGGAAGAGGCCAAGAAAACCCTCTCTGTGGGTGTATATAATCACTACAAGAGAATTATGTTCAAGGACAGGATTTCCAAAGATGTAGAGCTGGAAAAAAGTAATGTCCTTCTTATAGGCCCTACGGGTACAGGCAAAACCCTTTTAGCCCGTACACTGGCCAAGAAGCTAAAGGTGCCCTTTGCCATTGCCGATGCCACGACCCTGACAGAAGCTGGTTATGTGGGAGAAGATGTGGAGAACATCCTCCTCAAACTGATACAGGCTGCAGGAAATAATATCGCCTCTGCGGAAAGGGGTATAATTTATATCGATGAAATTGACAAGATTTCCAAAAAGGGTGAGAACGTTTCCATTACCAGGGATGTTTCCGGTGAAGGTGTTCAGCAGGCGTTACTGAAAATCATTGAAGGTTCTGTCGCCTCGGTTCCCCCCCAGGGAGGCCGGAAACATCCCAATCAGGAAATGCTTAAAATTGACACGTCCAACATCCTGATTATCTGCGGTGGTGCTTTTGTGGGGCTGGATAAAATTATTGAGTCCAGGGTCAGCCAGCACCCGATGGGCTTTGGCTCGGATGTCAAGAAGGCCGGAAACAGGAATTTAAGCCAGCTTTTTAGTCAAATGCATCCTGATGATTTGATTAAATTTGGCCTTATTCCCGAGTTTATTGGCCGTCTGCCCCTTCAGGTCAGTCTGGATAATTTGAATAAGGAAGATTTAAAGCAGGTAATTTCGGAACCCAGGAATTCGGTTCTTCGCCAGTTTGAAGAGTCCCTTAAGCTGGATGATACGGAACTGGCTTTTGAAGAAGAAGCCATTGATGCCATTGCCGAAAAAGCCCTTAAGCGTAAAACAGGGGCCCGGGGCATTCGGGCCATTGTTGAGTCGGTTATGCTGGACATTATGTTTGATCTACCCTCCATGGAAGGTAGAAAAAAGGTAATTGTTACCAGGGACGTCATTGAAAACAATAGCCTCCCGGTGGTTCTTACTGATCCGGACAAAATGGATGCCCCCTGGAAAAACCAGCTCCATGAGAATAAACAGATTACGGCCTAAGCAGGAAAAGAAAGAACTCCCGGTCATCATATTTTCTGATACGGTTGTATTTCCCTATACCATTGTCCCATTTTTTTTGGGAGATGTGGTAACGGCAAAAGCTGTAGAGTACGCCATGAAGGAGAATAAAGATATCTTTCTGGCCTTTCAGCGTAAACAAGCCGGCCGGGATATTCATAAAAACAATCTTTATGAAACGGGAACGGTGGCTCACATCCTCCAAATCATCAAAAACCCTGATGGAAAGGTGCGAATTCTGGCAGAAGCCCGAAGCCGGGGTAAAATCAAAAAACTTTTTAAGGAACAGGATGTGCTGATGATCCGGTACATCCCCCTGCCCAACCATATGGAGGTGGGAAGGGCGCTGGCCTTGGGCATGGAGGCCCTGAAAGAAGCTTTTTATGCCTACACACGAAAAAACCGGAATATCAGCCCGGATGCCAAGAATCAAATTGAACAGGCCCAAATCCCTGAAAAAATCATTGGGTTTATAAGCTCCCGGATTCCCTTCTCCCTGGAAGAAAAAATCCTCCTGCTGGAAATGGAAAGTCCTCTGGACCGGCTGGAAAAACTAACGGAACTCATCCAGCTTGAGACCGAAAGGTATTCTTTAAAACAAAATATTTCAGGTCGGGTGCAGCTCAAAATGGAAAAGAATCAGAAGGAATATTTCCTGAAAGAGCAAATCCGGGAAATAAATAAGGAGCTGGGACAGAATGAAGATGATACCGGGGCGGCGGAACTGGAAAGCCGCCTGAATGCCAAAACCCTGCCCCGGGAAGTTCTGGAACGAGGGTTGAAAGAAATCAAACGCCTAAAGCGCCTCCAGCCCATGAGCCCCGAATCCGGAGTGCTGAGAACCTGGCTGGAATGGCTGGTGGAATTGCCCTGGAGTGAAAGCACCGATGACAAGATGAATCTGGCCAGGGCCGCCCGGATACTGGATGAGGATCATTACAACCTGAAAAAAGCCAAGGACCGTATCCTGGACCATATTGCTGTCAGCCAAATCAAGGACAATTTAAAAGGGCCCATACTTTGTTTTACGGGCCCTCCGGGAACAGGAAAGACCTCTTTGGGACGCTCGGTAGCACGAACTTTAAACAGAAAATTTGTCCGCATTTCCCTGGGAGGCGTAAGGGATGAGGCGGAAATCCGGGGACATAGAAAGACCTATGTGGGAGCTCTTCCGGGAAAGATTATACAATCCATGAAAAAAGCAGGGACAGCCAACCCGGTTATACTGCTGGATGAAATAGACAAGATGAGCAATGATTTCCGGGGAGATCCGGCGGCGGCTCTGCTTGAGGTTCTGGATCCCGAACAGAACAGCAGCTTTACAGACCACTATCTGGAACTGCCCTGGGATCTGTCCAGGGTTCTGTTTATAACCACAGCCAATTCCCTTCATAATATCCCCCGGCCCCTTTTGGACCGCATGGAAGTAATTGAGATTCCAGGCTATACTGAAATGGAAAAGCTCCGCATTGCCCGGGGATTTATCATCCCCAAGCAGCTGAAAGAAAACGGCATGGAAGAAAGCCGCCTGGATATTACCGATGAGGCTCTGGAGAATATCATACGGAATTATACCATGGAGTCGGGAGTCAGAAATCTGGAGCGGCAAATCAGCCGGCTTATACGCAAGATTGCCCGGGAGGCTATCGAAAATCATCAAAGGGCTCTGGAAAAACAGGAGGGACAGCCCCTCTCTGAGGGAGAGGAAAGAGGGGAAAAAGCAGATGAGCTGCCTGATATATCTTCCCTTGAAGTGAGAATTCAGAAAAAAGAGGTCCTGCGCTATCTGGAAACCCCTCCTTTTATGGATGAAGATTCCGATAAAAGAACCTGCCCTGGTCTGGCTACAGGCATGGCCTGGACGGAATTGGGAGGCCGGATTCTTCCGGTGGAAGTCAGTCTGCTTAAAGGAGAAGGGAAGCTCATCCTCACGGGAAAGCTGGGAGATGTCATGAAAGAAAGTGCCAGCATTGCTCTTTCCTGGATCAGGGCGAATGCAGAAGACTTTAAAATTGATCCCCGGTTCCACAAAAAACAGGATATTCACATTCATGTTCCCGAGGGAGCCATTCCCAAAGACGGTCCCTCTGCCGGCATTACCATGACAGCGGCCCTTTTATCAGCCCTGAAGGGACGCCCCCTGATTCCGGGTCTAGCCATGACAGGGGAAATTACCCTCACAGGAAGACTTCTGCCCATAGGAGGAGTCAAGGAAAAGGTGCTGGCAGCCCACAGGAATAAATACACAAGGATTTTGCTTCCGGAAAAGAACCGCAAAGACCAGGCAGATCTGCCTCCGGAAATTAAAAAGGATTTGAAATTCCTGTTCAGCAGCTCTGTAAAAGAAGCGCTGGAACAAATTTTATCTTGATTTTATCCCCTGAAAAAGGGAATTCATGGTCTGTTCATGAAAAAGCTGATTGCCACAGCAGCTTTTTTCCTTTAAAATTACAGGAACCTTGTTTATAAGGCTACAAATATTCAGGAGGCTTGGCAATGGCGAAAAAAATTATTGCATTCACTCTCCTTGCCATGGTAAGTGCCATGGGATTCCTGTCGGCAGAGATGGTAAAGGCGGATGTGTATCCTAAAGCCATGCATATCACCAGGGTATATCCCCATAAATTGGGATACAGGGTGGATTATCTTAAATCCAACCGGACAGTGGACACCTTCTACGCTCCCATGGAATGGTTTAAGAAGGCTGCCGGTTATGGAGAAATTGTCTATGGGGATGATGCAGAATACCCCTATGCGGTCTTTTATTACAAAGACGGAAAAATAGATCATTTCCGCCTTTACCTGAAAGAAAGTTTCAACGATATGACCTGGGGAAATTTACGGGACGATTCCCAGTACAATGATAAATTTGGAGCAGAAGAGCTGACCATCAAATACGACTAAAGGATTCTCATGGTTTTCAGCCCTCTTCCCTCCTGCATCAGGGAGGGATTTAATTCTTACAGCATTTTCATTCTCATGGGGCATGAACAGCCCGATGCAGACTGCCTTTGTTCCCAACTGGCACTTGGAAAGCTTTTGGAAAGACTGGGAAAGAAGGTTCGCCTTTTTGCCAAAGGCCCCTTTAAGCGGCCGGAAATCCGGGAGCTGGAAAAACATTTTGAAACCAACTGGAGTTTTCCTCCTGTCGAGGATACGCTTCTGATTCTTTTGGACTGCTCTTCCCTGGAACGGACAGGATTTGCTGTTGATGAGCTTGAGGCTTTTGAGCTGATGATCATTGACCATCATGCGTCAGGAAGTCCTATTGGAAAATTCCGCTATATTGACCCGGCCAGTCCTTCAACCACGTTGTTAATTCAGGGCTTGTGGCAGTACTATGATCTTGTCCCCGATGAGCAGACTAGCAGTCTTATGCTCTTTGGTTTTGCTACGGATACGGGTTTTTTCCGCCACCTCAATGCTGGCTCCGGGCCTGTATTCCGCAGGATTGCAGCATTGACTGATCAGGGGGCTTCTCCCAATGCCCTTTTCCGCCGAATGAACGGGGGACATTCACTAGGGACCCGCCGGCTGATGGGACGGCTCCTGGAGCGGGCCCGTTTCTGCTGTGGAGGAAAGGTTATTTTTTCCCACGAAGACTGGAAAGACAGGGAAGAGCTGGAAACAGAGGATAGGGACTCGGACAAGCTCTACCAGCTGCTCCAGTCCATAGAAGGCTGCGAAGCTGTGGCTATTTTAAGGGCGGAATCCCCCAGTCTGACGATTATAGGCCTGCGTTCCAACCATACTTTGGATGTGGGCCGGATTGCTGCGGCCATGGGAGGCGGTGGACATGTCAAAGCTGCCGGCTGTGCCCTGGAAGCCTCCATGGAAGAAGCAGAGGCAAAGCTCCTGCAGCTCTTTGAAGAACAACTGACATAAAAAACATGGCAAGGAACACATACTCAGGAGGACAGGATTGATCAAAGGGATAAATCTGACCAAGCGCTACGGAAAACACATGGCCGTCAATGCCATCAATTTTACCATTGCCAAGGGGGAGATTATAGGTTTTCTGGGTCCCAATGGAGCAGGAAAATCCACCACAATGAACATGATTACCGGCTATATTGCCCCCAGTAAAGGTCAAATTCTCATAGACGGGGAAGACATACAGGAAGAGCCGGAAAGAAGCCGGGGCAAAATAGGCTATCTGCCCGAACAACCGCCCCTGTATCCTGATATGACCGTGAAGGAATACCTGCACTTTGCAGGAAAATTAAAAAAATGCAGGACACCGGAACTAAAACGGGACATGGAAAAAATCTGCGACCTGATCGGCCTTGGTGATGTGCGTCCCAGGCTTATAAAAAATCTATCCAAGGGTTATAAACAGAGGGTGGGACTGGCTCAGGCCCTTTTGGGAAACCCTCCTGTTCTTATTCTGGATGAACCTACCGTAGGGCTGGATCCCAAACAAATCATGGATATAAGAAACCTGATTCAGACTCTGGGCAAGGAACATACCATAATTCTGAGTTCCCACATTCTTCCGGAAGTCTCTGCGGTATGCCGCAGGGTGTTGATCATTCACCGGGGAAACATCGTTGCTTCGGATAGCCCGGAAAACCTGGCCAGAGACCTGAGGGGGATACACAGCTTTCAGTTAAAAATCAAGGGCGACAAAAAAATCATCCGCCAGGCCCTTAAAAAAGAGGAGCTTATAGAAGACCTCCGGCTGGAACCTTCATCAGAAGAGGGGGTTCTGGCGGCCTTCATTACAGCCAGGGAAGGACAGGACATCCGGGAAAACCTCTTTTATACCCTGGCTGGAGCCAGGTGCCCCATCCTCCAGATGCGCCCCGGAAGTGTGTCTCTGGAAGAGATTTTCCTGAACGTAACCATGGAGGAGCCCCGGATGGGGGAAGCTTCCAAAACAGAAAATCACAAAGAAGGAGACCAGTAATGCCGGCCCTGTTCAAAAAAGAATTCCTGAGCTTTTTCATTACCCCCCTGGGCTATATTTTCATGGGGGTTTTCCTCCTGATTTCCGGGCTTTTTTTTACGATGGGAAATATTTTTGCCATGAGCAGCGACTACAGCTCCTTTTTAGGGGGGCTTATCCTGATTTTTCTATTGGTGGTGCCCCTGCTGACCATGAGGATGTTCAGCGAGGAAAAACGGCAGAAAACCGACCAGCTTCTTTTGACAGCCCCTTGTCCCGTAAGTCATATTGTGGCAGGAAAATTTCTGGCTGCCTTGGCCCTCTTTGCCCTCACTCTGGCTGTTACGGGAATCTACCCCCTCATGCTGTCCTTTCATGCCCAGCTGGAAGGGGCCCGCATACTGGGAACCTACATTGGTTTTTTCTTTTTGGGTTCCTCCTTTATTTCCCTGGGAATTTTCGCCTCCAGCCTGACGGAAAGCCAGGCCGGTGCAGCTATCCTGACCTTTTGCCTTTTACTCATCACCTGGATTATGGATTTTCTGGGAGGATTTTTGCCCGTGTCCATCCTGTCAGGGGTCATTTTTGCTTTGCTCCTTGTTTCCTTGGCGGTGCTATGGATATATAATAGTTCCCGGAGCCTTCCTGCCGCCGGAGTGAGCCTCTTTCTCGGTCTTGTTATAATAGGAGGGCTTTACCTTATAAATAAGGAGCTTTTTGTGAATCTGGGAGGAAAAACCTTTCGATGGTTTTCCCTGATTAAACGCTTTTCCTACTTTCCCATGGGAATTCTGAAACCTGCTTCCATTGTCTACTACCTGTCCTTTTCGGGTTTCTTCCTCTTTCTCACCACCCAGAACATTGAAAAACAAAGGTGGAGCTGACCATGAAAATACTTTTTAACTTCAAAGCCCGGAAAGCCGGGATGACCGCCCTTACGGTTTTTGCAGTAACAGCCTCCCTGATTCTTTTGAATCTATTAGTGCAAAATATTCCGGCCCAGTGGGATATGACCAGAAAAAAACTTTTTTCCCTCAGTTCCCAAAGCAAGGCCATTCTGAACAGGCTGGATGAGGAAGTCAACATCTACCTTCTATCCAGAACCGGAAAAGAACCCGGGAATATTCTGGAAGCCCTGGAAAGCTATCCCGCAGGTTCTTCCAGAATAAAACTCAAGGTGCTTGATCCAGACCGCAATCCCGGCCTGGTCAAAAAATACAGTTCTCCGGGTAAAAGGATTCCCCTGGATTCCATCATCGTAGCTGGTCAGGATTTTCACCGCATTATTGACCCTGTGGATCTGTACAATGTCAGTTCCTCTGCCCAGGGCAAACCCCAAATTATGGGCATGACGGTGGAACAGCAGATTTCCTCAGCCCTGGAATATATTATCACAGGCAAGATTCCCAAAGTCTATGCCCTTAGGGGACACGGAGAATTCCCCCTGAAACAGCTCCAGCTGAAAGAAGAAATCCGCAAAGCCAATTATGAAAACCTGACATTGAATCTCCTGAAAGAAGGACAGGTTCCACAGGACGCGGATGCCCTGCTGATTCTCAATCCCCGGCGGGATATTACGGAAAAAGAAGGGCAGGCCCTGGACTCTTACCTGAATGGAGGGGGTGCCATTTTTGCAGCCCTGGATTTTAATAACGCTGATATGCGCCATTTGTACGGCCTGTTCAAACGCTGGAATATTGAGATTCTCCCCGGCCTGATTATGGAAAAAGATAGTGCCCGTCTTCTGCCGGGGATGGGAAATAATCCCCTGTTTTTTGCTCCTTTTCTCCCAAAGGACAACCCCATAACGACTCCCTTGAAAGAAGAAAAACTGGATGTTTTTCTTTTTAAAGCCATGGGGCTCCGGGAAAGTAAAACCAAAAAAAAGAACCTGAAATGGACAGTCCTTTTATCGACCTCTCCCAGCAGCTGGCTCCGGGAGGATTTGAGTAACGGCTCTGAATTTAAAAGTCCTTTGGATATTTCAGGCCCTGTTACCGCTGCTGCGGCCATTGCCCGAACCAATCAGGATACAGGTAAGGAAGAGGGTGCCCGGCTTGTGGTTATGACAGGGGGCTCTTCTTTGGGGATTATTCCGGGACTGGGGCAAATCAGGGGAAATACAGAGCTGGTGGTTTCGAGCCTGAACTGGCTCTGCCACAGGGACGAAGACCTGAGCATCCCCTCCAAAAGCCTGTACAGGCTTCCCCTGAGACTGGATGCCCTCAGAGCCTGGATTTACGCCTTTATTTGTGTGGTTTTTATTCCCCTGGTCATCCTTATTACAGGGCTAATCATTCTAATTCGGAGGAAACACCTTTGAAACAAAAAAGACAGCTTTTTCGAGCCTTGGGCCTTCTTCTTTTCCTTTGGGGGGCTTATTTCATTTCCGGCAAAATAACTGGTGGAACTTCTTTGGAAAAGACCGGCGAAATAGAAGAATCACAGGCGCCCCGGGTTTATAAACTCATCAATCACGTACCCTCCACAGGGGACAGATTCATTCTGGAAAATCCTGGGGGAAGCATGGAACTGACCTTCAGAGAAGGACACTGGCAAAGACCGGATTCCTTCCAAAGGATCGACAAGCTTTCTCCTGAAGCGCTTCAAAATCTGGGAACCAGACTCTGCCGATTGGAAAGTTCCAAAATTCTGGCAAAATCCATAAAAACCTCGGTTAAAAATAAAAAAGACTGGGGACTGGATAAGCCCCAGGCCCGTGTAACCCTTATCCCGGCCTCAGACATCAATGGGCAGACAAAAAGCAGAATTGTAGTGGAAATGGGAGGGCCCCTGCCCACAGGCTCGGGTTTTTACGCCTGCAAAAGAGGTGATGAGGAGCTATACCTGCTCCCCGCAGGGGAAGCACAGACCCTCTTAACGGAAGCCGATGACCTGAAAGACCACAGCCTTCCTGCCCTGGACTTCAAAGCCATAAAAGAGGTGAAAATTCACAAGACGGGAGAAAGACCCATTCTCCTGGTTCCTTACTATGAGCATGATCCTTTTTCCTCCTCCTTAAGCCCTTTTGTAATGACTGAACCCTATAATCGCCCCATGGATACGGAAGGGCAAAAGCTGGCAAACGCTCTGGAAGCCCTGGCCGGAAACAGCCAAATTCTTGCCTTTGTGAAAGAGGCAGAAGGCTCCGGCCTGGAGGGAAGCTGCCCCTCTTTGGGCTACCTTAAGCTGGAAGACAAGGAGGGCCGCCAACTGGGCTTGGCCTTTGGTAATCTGACACCCGATGGCACAGCCCGATACTGCCGGATTGACCGCCGGGAAGGGATTGTTCTTCTCCCTGGGAAAACAGCGGCCCTGTTGGAATATTCCTCCTTGGAGCTGGCTAGTCCCTTTGTCCGGCTGGTCAATATAGACCGCATAAAGGGCTTTACT
>PDWI01007054.1_pt1 | contig 13845 bp, 19 predicted proteins | sample 1430891 | NCBI WGS metagenome assembly PDWI01 (sample SAMN01162508, study PRJNA174530) | Oral metagenome, whole genome shotgun sequencing project. | biome: Marine environment; feature: Marine mammal; material: Swab sample of the gingival sulcus; isolation source: swab sample of gingival sulcus...
AGGGCATTTTGAGCCTATATTTGTGGACGTTTCTATCACCCCTCAAACTTTTGGCTCTACCATAAGAGCTTTGATCGTCGAAAATGACGAGAGACTGTTTGAGCAAGAGGCAAAATACCTACTCAAAAGACTGCCCCCTAATAACCTTCTTGTGTGCAAACCCTTAGCATCAAAGGCGAAAATGGAGGCAAATTTTTTATATAAAAGCTCCTTTGAGCTAAAAGAACTTCGCTCTTATAACTTTAGATACGCTCTTGTTTTGGGCGATAAAGAGCTTATCTTAGAAGCTTTACAAGCTCAAGCTCAAGAGCGTTATCCGAGTTTGTTCTGATGCTAGTTTTTGAAAACCAAACTGATGTGAAACTCGACATAGGCTTTTTGCATGATATTTACGATAGCTTAAGCGATGAGGATATGGAACTTATCTTTGTTGATGATGAGCAGATGAGAGGGATAAATAAAGCCCAAAGAGGCAAGGATAGCACTACGGATGTGCTTAGTTTTCCTTTGGAAAAGATGCCATTTTCGCCCATAGGGTCTATCGTGATAAGCTTAGATAAGGCTAAGGCTTTAAGTGAAGAACTGGGTCATAGTTTGGAAGAAGAAATATCACTTTTATTTATCCATGGTTACTTACATGTTATAGGCTATGACCACGAAAAAGACCAGGGGCAAATGAGGCAAAAAGAAGAAGAGCTTATCAAAAAGTTTGCTCTTCCAAAAAGTTTGATCGTAAGAGTTCAAGGATAAAATGCCTTCTATCATCAAATCATAAGGAAAATTTTAGTACAATCTCGAACTATTTAATGAATATTTTTACGTCAAAGGGAAACAAGTGAAAACAAAAGCGATATTATGGCTTTTAGCAGTAAATATCATATATGCTTCTTCGTTGGTGCAAATGTATAAAAACAAGGGCATAGAGGCAGTCGAGTTGGCTATAGAAAAAAGTTTACAGGATAAAAAATACTGGCTAAAATACCTACAAGATAAAAATGTTAGCAAGGGTTTTTATGAGTTTTCAACGCCCATCATCTGGGTTGATAAAACAGCTAAGACGATGGAGCTTTTTAACTATGCTGATGGAAATCTAAGTCAAATATCTTCCCAAAATGTCATCACTGGAAAAATGGGCGATAAGCAAAAAGAAGGCGATCTTAAAACCCCTGTTGGTGTTTACGATATAACAAGACGTTTTGTGCCAAAAGATACCTTTTATGGACCTATTTCCTTTGCTCTTTCTTACCCAAATATCCTAGATAAACTTGATAATAAAAACGGCCATGGCATTTGGATACATGGTTTTCCTTTAGATGAAAAGCAAAGAGAAGATATGACAAAAGGCTGTGTGGCTCTTGAAAACGAGCTTTTAGTTCGTTTTGATAAGGATTTAGGAGGGGATAAGGCAGTTGTTCTGATAAACGAAAGTGCAAAAGATGATCTAAAAAAAGCTCAAATAGCCAAACTCCTAGCAAGTCTTTACAAGTGGCGAGAAGCTTGGAAACAAAGCAGGGCGGATGAATATCTAAGTTTTTATGATGCAGATTTTAAACGCTTTGATGGCAAAAACAAAAGTCAGTTTTCTAGAATGAAAAAAGCCATCTTTAGCAGAAAAGGTAAAAAGATCATACGCTTTACAAATATAGCCATAAGTCCTTATCCAAATATGAAAAACATAGACATTTACCGCATCGTATTTGATGAATACTACAAGACAAATAAGTACAAATTTGAAGGCAAAAAAGAGCTTTATGTGAAGTTAGAAAACGAGCAAATGAAGATCTTAGTGGAAAAATAGGAGAGCAAATGCTAGATAAGGAAGAAGTAAAAAAAGAGCTATCAACTCTCATAGAGATACGAGATGAGTTTTATGCCTACTTAGATGCAAATCTTCCAAAAGATGAGAACACAGGCATCTTTGATTTTTCGGCAAATCCAAGCTTAAATGCAAAAGATGTGTATGAGAGATTTTTCAAACTAGACTACCAAGCTAGAAAGTTGCGTGGTTTTTTGGTGGCAACTTATGGACTAAAAGCAGAATAAATGGCATACATTACCCTCGACTTTGATGCTTACAAACATAACCTAGAGTTTTTAGCTAGTAAGGTTGGTGGAGCCGAAAAACTCATGGCGGTTTTAAAAGATAACGCTTATGGGCATGGTTTAGAGCAGATGTCCCCTCTTGCAGCTGCTTGTGGGGTAAAAAGAGCTGTGGTAAAGGATGTGAATGAGGCTAAGAAAGTGGCTGATTTTTTTGAAAAGGTTTTGATTCTCATCGAGGCAAACCCTCAAAATGCCTTACAGGATGATAAACTAGTTTATGCTTGTGATGATCTTGATGCTATATCCATTTTCCCAAAACATACAAACATACATCTTAAAGTCGACACAGGCATGGGTAGGAATGGAGTTTTGCCTAGTGAGCTAGAAGAGGCTTTTTTGCTCATAAAAAAGCATGAGCTAAAACTAGAGGGCGTTTTTACTCACTTTTATGGGGCAGATATGTCAGGGGAAGACTTTTATGTGCAGATGCAAACTTATCAACAGGCAAAAAAAACCTGCAAAAAACTAGCTCAAAAGTTTGCTTTTCAAGATCTTATCTTCCACTCTCGAAACTCTGCTGCTACTTTACGCATCAAGGATGACTTTGACGATGACTTTGCACGAGTTGGCATAGCAAGTTATGGTTATACGGATATACCTCAAAGCATAGGCGAGTACCCTTTAAAAAAGGTGTTAAGCTTATGGGCTGAAAAGATATGCACAAAAAGTCTTAAAAAAGGCGATGTGGTAGGGTATGGAGCAGTTTTTAGAGCAAAAGAAGATATGGTGGTTTCTTCTTATGACCTTGGTTATGGGGATGGTCTTTTTAGGCAAGATGGACAAGATAATCTTTGTGTAAGTAACGGAAAAAAGATACTTGGCAGGATGTCTATGGACTGTTTTTCCTTGCAAGGAAATGAGCAAAAAGTCTGTGTGTTTGATGATGCTTTTTCTTGGGCTAAAAAGCATAAAACCATCAGTTACGAAATATTAACTAGCCTTTCACCCTTTTTAAAACGCATCGTAAAACCCTATGCTACTTCCTAAGCTATTGACATATTAAAATTTTTTGGATATTTTCTATCGCTAAGCCTGTATCAAACTTAAGTATGATACAATGCAAAGTTTAAATCAAAAAAAGGAATATAAATGGCGATAGAAAACGATCAAGTCGTGTCAATGTTTTATGAGTTGACCGACAAAAAAACAGGGGATATCCTAGATACCAACATGGGAAAAGCTCCTATCGAGTTTTTACTAGGTAGAGGACAGATCATCCCAGGTCTTGAGAGTGAGCTTGTAAACTTAGATAAAGGTAGCAAGAAAACTGTTGAGATCGCTCCAGATCAAGCTTATGGAAATTATGATGAAAGTTTGCTCCAAACTCATCCAAGAGAGCAGTTTGCTGGTATAGAGCTAGCTGAGGGTATGACCCTTTTTGGTCAAGGCGAAGATGGCGGACAGGTTCAAGTAACCGTTAAAAGCTTTGATGACAAGGAAGTTGAGATCGACTTTAACCACCCTCTAGCAGGAAAAGAGCTTTCTTTTGAAGTTGAGATAGCTGATGTTAGAGATGCTACCGAAGATGAACTTGCTACAGGTGTTGTAGGTGGTATGGCAGGCGGATGCGGATGCGGTGCTGGCGGATGCGGAAGTGGCGAAGAAGATGAGCATAGTTGTTGCTCAACCGGACATACTCACGTTTCTTCCTGATAAGTCTATATAAGGGGCAAGGTTTGCCCGTACTTTTTTTATAGATTTATCAATCTTTTTACTTTAAAAGGAAGAAAATGTTTAAGCAGTATGAGATCTTAGGAAACGAAGGCAAAGGCGAAGAGCTTTTGGACGTTACTAGCAAACCTCAAGAAGAAGATGAAAAGATAGACTTCATTTTCCCTAAAGCAGTTTTCCCATCAAATCGCATCTTTAAAGCAGTGGGCGAAGAGAAGATACGAGAGCTGGTAAGACATCATCACAACCTTATACGAGAAAGTTCCATCTCACATATGTACCCTAAAAACGACAAAGCCTTTGAGCATTCAACTAAAGTTATCGAGGATTTTTTTGTAGAATTTTTAGGTGGCGAAAAACTTTACACATCCAAAAAGGGTCATCCTATGCTTAGGAAAAGGCACTTTCCTTTTACCATAGATGAAAAGGCTAGGGATGTTTGGCTCGAATGCTTTAAACAAGCCATCATCGAGTGCGAATTTCCAGAGGAGTTTAGGGATGAGTTGTGGGAGTGGATAGAGCCTGTTTCGGTTAGGATGCTAAACAGAAGAACTACACTGAAGCCCATCGTTAGACATAAGCTAGAAAAGGACTAAGATGAAAGCAGGCTATTTGTTTCCGGGTCAAGGAAGTCAAGCTCTTGGTGTGGGGGAGGATTTTTTCTCTGCATCAACTCTTGCTAAGGAAATGTTTGAGGAGGCAAGTGAGGCTATTAAAACAGACTTTAAAAAGTTACTTTTTGAGCCAAACGATAAGCTAAACGAAACAGAGTTTTCCCAGCCAGCCATCTTGTTAGTTAGTGCCATATCTCATAAGCTCTTAGGCGATGTTTTTCCCTCTAGCCTAAGCTTGGGACATTCTTTGGGCGAACTCACAGCTTTATATAGTGTGGGTGCTTTGGACTTTGCTGATGCTATAAAGCTAGTTCACGAAAGAGGGCTTTTGATGAAAAAAGCTTGTGCCAGAAAAGACGCTGGCATGATGGCAGTTATAGGTATAGATCAAGATAAGCTAAAAACCTTAGTAGATGGCTTTTTGGCTGAAAAAAAAGAGATATATCTAGCAAATATCAACAATCAAAGCCAGATCGTTCTTGCTGGAAAAAAGCAAGATCTAAGTTCGGTTCAAGGCGTTTTAAAAGAAAACGGAGCCAAACGAGCTTTGCTTTTGCCCATGTCTGTTGCATCACACTGTCCGATCTTATCTTCTGCAGTAGAGCCTTTTGGAAAACTGCTAGAGCAAAGTGTGAGGGATGAGTTTAAAACACCCATCATTTCTAATGTTACAGCAAAGCCTTATGATGATAAAAAAAGTGCTTGTGAGCTTTTGTGTTCGCAGTTAACATCCCCAGTTGAATACGTTAAAAGCATAGAATATGCCCAAAGCAAAAGCGAGATCTTCATAGAATTTGGTGGCAAGGTTTTGTCAGGACTAAACAAACGCATCACAAAAAAGCCCACATATAGCATCACAGATATGAAAAGCTTAGAAATTTTGGCAAATCTACAAAAAGGAACAGCATGAAAACAATAGCGATACTAGGAGCTATGGAAGAAGAGATAGAGCCTCTTTTAAACATCTTTAAAGACTACAAAAAAACCCAGTACGGCAACAATGTTTACTATGAGGTCTCATATAAAGGACTAAATCTTGTCATAGCTTATAGCAAGATAGGCAAGGTAAATGCAGCTTTGACTGCTAGTGTCATGATAGAAAGGTTTGGAGCTAAAAAGTTACTTTTTTCAGGCGTAGCAGGAGCTATCAATGAAAACTATGCCATAGGTGACATCTTGTATGCTACAAGTCTTGCTCAGCATGATCTTGACATCACAGCTTTTGGACATGCTCACGGTTTTGTTCCAGGGGGAGCAGTTTTTGTAGAGACTGATGCAAGCCTAAACGCCATAGCCGAAGAGGTTGCATCACAAAAGGGCTTGAAACTTCACAAAGGCATCATAGCAACAGGGGATCAGTTTATCTGTGATGAGGCTAAGAAAAAGTGGATAAAGGATACTTTTAAAGCTGATGCTATCGAGATGGAAGGTGCCTCTGTGGCGGTTGTGTGTCATAGCCTAAATGTGCCATTTTTCGTCCTTCGTGCCATCAGTGATGCAGCTGGGATGGATGCGGAGTTTGACTTTGATAAGTTTTTAAACACTTCTGCTAAGCAAAGTGCTGACTTTGTAGTTAAGATGCTCGATAAGATGCTTTAAGGATATTGGGGGAGGGTTTATCTTAGGTATTTTTTAGCATTTCTTAGTTTTGCCATCTCTTGGCTTAGCAAAGCTTTTTCTTCTTGGGCTATCTGTACGGCTTTTTCTATCAAAGCACAAGCCTCAGTGGCAAGTTCTACATCCTTGGTTTGTGGGATATGCTCAGAAAGCAAGAGGATTTTATCCATATCCTCTTCTATGATGGCTATCTTTAGTTCATCAACCCACTTTTTCATGTCTTTGTTCCGCCATGCTATCTTTCCATGCCTCGATAAGTTCTTTGGTTACATTGATAACTTCATCTATCTTAGCCACATCATTTGTGATGTTTGCCTCGGTTAAAAGCTGTATCTCTCGCTTATATAGACCACTTAGATAGTGGGCTATGTTGCCACCAGTAGAAAAATCTAAAGAGTTCATTAGCTCAAAATATATAGCCATTACTCTATTTACCCAGTAAACTCTTTTTTCTATATTGTTATTTTCTATGGCAAACTTTGCTTGTGATGCAAACTTTAAAGCTCCCTCATAAAGCATAAGTATAAGTTTTTCTGGAGACTCTACTGAAACGTTGTTTTGCGAATATGCCGAATATGCTTGTGTTCTCACTTATTTTCCTTTATTTTCCGTTTATTGACTGTTCTATCATCATCTTCATACTAGCAAAACTAGCATTCATCCTGGCTATCATAGCATCATAAGCAGCAAACTGTTTTACCATGATGTCGTATTTGCTCTCAAGGTTTGCTTTCGCATCCTTTAGCTCTTCTTTTAGGTTTTTATTTCTACTTTTTAGCCCATCTTCAACTAGCTTGAAAAGTCCGTTGTTGGAAGTAGTCAGGTCATACAAGGTATTTTTTGCCTCAGCAAACAAGCCCGGTTTGTCGTATGTTCCTTGGAAAAAATTCTTTACTTCATCGAAGTTGTTTTTTATCTTATTTTCCAGTTTTGACTTGTCAAACCTGATCTCGCCTGTTCTTTCAAGGCTAAAGCCAAAGTCTTCTATGGAAGCTCCAGTTTTAAGCAAAGAGTCTCTTATCTGTCTTTTGATGGTGTTGATCTCGTTATTGCCTTGGAAAGTACCCTTTACCTTTTTTTCTGCATCAAACTTAGTAACCGTGTTGAGATTTCTCATGATTTCGTTGTATTTGTTGACAAATTTTTCAGTATTTTCAACGATGTCACTGGTGTTTTGCTTGATCTCTACAGATGTTTTTCCGGTATTTGACAAGGTCATACTTACCCCAGATATGAGGTCGTCAAATTTGTTTGTACTTCTTGTTACATTTACTCCATCATAAACAAATATAGCATCTTGTGCTTTTTGTTTCTCGACAAAGCCAAACTCGCCAGCCAAGGTTCCACCCACTGAAAATTCGTTAGCTTTACCAGTTTCTGTTGACTTTAAAACCAGGCTAAATGGCTCATCTCCACCTGTGTTTAGAGCTGATGCTATGATTTTTCCATCGCTTTTTTCAAAGATGGCATCTTTGATGTCTTTTAAGCTCATATCACTTGTTATTTCTAGCTCTTTTACGATGGGGTTGCCACTTGCATCTTTTTCGCCAAAGTCGAAGGTCAAAGTTTGTTTAGCTGCTACGTTTGTATCATCTTGCATCTCTTGATGCGTTCTTCCTTTGCCTAAAGCTACATTGTCCGTTAAAAAGCCTTTGCTTTGATAGATCTGCTTTTGGGCAAGTTGTTTTACGTCAAGGTCGAAAGACTGTATCCTTGTTCCGGGTTTTGTTGTAACTTTTACCGAACCTCCAACTGTATCAGCCTCAACATCAAGATAGCCAGTTTCAGAAGAAAGATCATCAGCTAAGCTTTTTAGCTCATTTGCCATCTTCTTTAAGGTATCAAGATCGCTTTTTCTTGTTTCGTTATTTTTTAGCTTCTTTTCAAAAGGAGCTACCTTTTTAGCTCTATCGGCTGCTTTTAGTTTGTCAATAATGTCGCCTGTTAGTGTTCCACTTCCAAGCCCTAATGAGTTTATGGTGCCAGCCATTTTTTATCCTTTTTTGTCAAATAATATACCTATGAACTCTTTCATATGTTTAGCAAGTTTCATAGCTTCATCGGTAGGAAACTTTCTTATAAGTCTTCCAGAACTTTTTTCATGCACTTTTACGTACATAGCCTCTATCTCATCACTAAAACCAAACTTGATGTTTGTGTTTAGCATGTCCATTTGGATATTGAGTTTTTTTACAGTATCTTTAAGCTGTTCTTTTATCTCTTCTTCGTTTTGCTTGTTTAGCTCACTAGCTGTTTTTAGCTCCGTGTCCGAATGTACAGACTCTTTCACATCTGTAGTCTTAGTGTTTGCATTCTCACCCACAGGAGAAGAACCAAAGTTTGTTGTTACTTGTGAGATGTCCATCTTATACCTCCTTGTATAATGGGCTTCATTTATTCACACTTTATATCGGCAAATTTTTACTAAAGATTAACATTTTTTTAGAAAAAAATCAATTTTTATGTTAAAATATGCGAAAAAAAAGAAGAAATGATGAAAATAGCTCTAAAATGCAACTCGCCTCTTTTGGAAAACTCCCTAAGTATTTTCCTTGAGAGCTTTATTTGCTCGAAAAAACATTGTGATTTTATTGTGTCTGATTACGAGATTGAAACAAAAAAACCAGTTTTTTTCATAGACACAAAACAAGCAAATATCACAAAGCCTTTTACAAAAGAGCAGCTGCTAAGTTCTTTGCGTAAATTTTACGAAGATGAAGAGCTTGAGGCTAAAAACTCCAAGGCAAATAACGAACTAGACGAAAAACTAGATGTTTTGATGCAAGAGTTTAGAAAAAATCTCATCAAGATCCTAAGCGAACACTGTGAAAGCTAAACCCTTACAAACAAAGATAATAGCTGGCAAATACAAGGGAGCTAAGCTCGATCTTCCCTCTTTATTAAGCACAAGAAGCTCCAAATCCATCCTAAAAGAATCCCTTTTCAACACCATCGCTTACGATCTTTATGATGCTGACTTTGTGGAAGTTTTTGCAGGAAGTGGCTCTGTGATGCTAGAGGCTCTTAGCCGTGGGGCAAAAAAAGTTTATGGCATCGAAATAGACAAAGCTGCTTATAAAATCCTCACACAAAACGCATCAAGGTTGGATGAAAGTAAGTGCAAATGCCTTAGAGGTGATAGTTTCGAGCTTTTAGCTAGTTTGGTTGAGCAGTTGGAAAACCCAACTTTTATCTTTTTTGATCCACCTTTTGAATTTCGTGATAATATGGAAAATATTTACCAAAAATGTTTTTCTTTGCTCAAAACTCTTGATGCATCAAGAATAGAAATGGCTATATTTGAGCATATGAGTAGCCTTAAGATGCCCCAAGATATAGGGGAGTTTTCACTTCATAAGACCAAGAAATTTGGTAAAAGTTCGCTAAGTTACTTTCAGAAAGCTGAAAATGGAAAACGGAGGCTTGAAGACAACTTGGAATGAAACTTGCTTTATATTTGCATTGATTGAAAAAAGGATGTGCAAATATGAAATCAAGGATGTTTCTTCTTATACTTTTTCTTTTTACTTCACTAAATGCTGAAAAGATAAAAAATCTAGCAAATGTTATCGGCGTTAGAGACAACCAGCTTATAGGATATGGCATCGTAGTTGGCTTAAACGGTACAGGCGATGGCTCTAGCTCTAAGTTTACTCTGCAGTCTTTATCGAACTTACTTCAAACGGTAAATGTCAAGATAAACCCTGATGATATCAAGTCAAAAAACATCGCCGCTGTGTTTGTAACTGCTAAGTTGCCGCCATTTTCCCGCCAAGGCGATAAGATCGATGCGACCATCTCATCCATAGGCGACGCTAAGAGTTTAGAGGGCGGAACCTTGCTTATGACTCCTTTAAAAGGTGTTGATGGGGACATTTATGCACTTGCTCAAGGAACCGTAACTATAGGTGGTATGAATGGCAAGAAAAAAGGCAGTAAAAACCATGCAACATCTGGCAGCATCATCTCTGGAGCTTTGATAGAGCGTGAAGTTGTTTATGATATCTACTCAAAACAAAGTGCGACATTGAGTTTGAATGATTCTGACTTTAAAACCGCTCTTGTCATACAAAAAAAGATAAACAAAAGTTTTGATGGCGAAGTTGCTGTGGCTATAGACCCAAGAACGGTTACGATGAAAAAGCCAGAGCAGATGAGCATGGTGGAGTTTTTGGCAAAAACCTTAGATCTTCGCATAGACTATGAAAGAGAAGAAAAGATCATCATCGATGAGAAAACTGGCACAGTTGTTGCTGGTGTAAATATAAGGGTCGAGCCTGTAGTCATTACACACGGCGAGATAACCATAAAGGTAGCTCCTTTTGTCAGCAACGACAACCCAGGCAAAAAGGAGTTTAAACTAGACGATGATGTAAGCATAGACCAAACTGCAAATACCTTAAAAGTAAGGCAGGGCGAGGTCACTGTGGCAAATATAACTAGAGCCTTAAATAAGCTAGGAGCTAGTCCAAAAGACATCATCTCTATACTAGAAAATATCAAGCGTTCGGGTGCCATAAGAGCGAAACTGGAGATCATGTGATGAAGTTAGATAATTCTTTAGCTTTGATGCAAGCACAAACACCTAGCATCAAGATCGAAAACGAAACTGATGCTAAGTTAAAAGAGCAAACAGATAAGTTTGAGGCTTTTTTCATCAAACAGATACTCGATATATCCTTAAAAAGGGAAGGCTCTTTGTTTCCTAAAGACGCTGGAGATAAGATATATCGCTCTATGTATCATGATGCTATGAGTAACCAGATGAGCGGTAAGTTTGGTTATAGCGAGTTGTTATTTAATTTTTTAAAAGAAAACCGTTAAGTTTTTTTTGGTCTTGCCGATATGGTAGTTGTAATGACTACAAAAGGATAAGACCATGATCACAAATGTGGGTTCGCAGGCCTCTGGTCTAGTGAACAAGGTGTTGCCTAAGGGTAACGAAAAAAACCAGATAAATAAAACAAAAGAAGTCGAGCTTAAGGACAAACTTAGTCTCTTAAGTGAGCAGATAAAAAACGGCGACTACAAGGTGGACTTGGATAAAACTTCCCAAGCTATCCTAAAGGAGCTTCTAGGCTAATCGACTTCGCTTAAGGAGTTGATTATGCTAAGTAACTATCTTGATGACGCCATTTCTGACATTGAGCGTCTTATACAAACTACCAAAAAAGACATAGAAGATATAAAACAAGCCAAACATGACGATATGTTTGAGAGGGTTAGGCTTAAAAATGACCTTATCGTTTCCTTTGGGGCAAAGAAAACCCTTTTGGATAACGAGCTTGTTTTGCTTACAAATCAAAACGAAAACAAAGAGCTTTCCGAGATACTAACAGATGAGCAAAACCAAAAGCTAGAGCTTTTAAAAACTTCTTTAGTAGAACTTCACGATCTCAACAAGCAATACGCAAGATTTGTCGTAACCATCAGCGAGTTTTACAACTCTTTGCTAGAAAGTATGTTTCCTAGCGAATCCGATGGCTACAACCGAGCCGCTGCAAAACCAGCGTCATTTTTAAAAGTGAGGGTATAGTTATGAGTCTCTTTAGTGCCTTAAATACCGGCGTAAGTGGTATGAGGGCATCACGCACGAAGCTCTCTACCGCAGGACACAATATCTCTAATGTTGACAACGACTTTTATACAAGACAACGTGTTACCACAAGTGCTGTTTACTCGGGCGATGGGCCTTTAAACATAGGCTATGGAACTAAGGTTGATAACATCATCAGACTTCACGATGAGTTTGTTTATAGAAGATTTAAAACCGCAAGTGGAAACTTGGAGTATAGCTCTTTTGCAAAACGAACCTTAGAAGAAGCGGGGGAGTATTTTCAAGATCTGAAAAAAGTTGGCATCAAAGAAGACATAGCTAACTATTTTACAGCTTGGAATAACTTCGCATCAAATACCGACGAGGGTGCTCAAAAAACAAACCTCATAACCCAAGCACAAACTTTGACAAACGACATCCAGGATGCTAGAGAGAAGCTAAGAAAACTTCAAAGTTCCATCAACGAACAGATAAAGATAAATGTGGATGAGCTAAACAGAATGGGTGAACACATATCTAAGCTTAACAAAGAAATAGCTAGGATAGAAGCTGTTGAACCAACTGTGGCAAATGACTTAAGAGATCAAAGGGATGAGCTTGAGCTTGCCATGGCAAAGCTGATAAACATCAACGTTTTTAAGGGTAGGTTTGATAGCGATACTACGGTTGATAGTAGGCTAACTGATGGTGGAACTATGTATAACCTAAACATAGCGGGATTTTCTTTCATAAACGGTCCTACTTTTAACCCCATTTCTATAGACAATCTCAAAAATCCTTCTAACTTTTATTCTATCTATGCAGAGCGAAAAGATGGACTAAGAACTGATCTGACCCAAGCTTTTGTGGGCGGTAAGATAGGAGCTATGCTAGATCTTCGTGGTCGCCATATGGATATCAATCAAAAAGAAGGATTGCCAAGCGATGGGGTTTTGCAAGGATATATCGACGATCTTGATACCTTGGCTAAAACTTTTATACTACAAACAAATACCATCTATGCAAATGCAGCACAAGAGGGAATGTACTCTCGTCCAAACGAAGATCTAAAGCCAAATACTTTCTTAACCAGTTACGATAGAGACATCAAAAAGGGTAGTTTTGATGTGGTAGTTTATGACACAAAGGGCAATGAAGTTGCCAAAAAGACCATCAAGATTAGTGATACAACAACCATGAACGATACAAAGTTTGGCAACTCTATAGTGGGGGATTTTAACGATAATTCGGACGATAATGACGATAAAGATACCACAAACGATGTGGATGACTACTTTTTAGCCCAGTTTAAATACAGCCCAAAAGACGGCATGGGTGTGCTGGAGTTTAAACCAAAGACCAAAGATGGCTACACCATAGCCATCAAAGATAACGGCACTAACTTTGCTGGGGTTATCGGTATGAGTAGGTTTTTTGATGGCAATAGTGCGAAAGATATAAGTGTTGAAAGTAGTTTGGTGGAAAATCCGGGCAGTCTTCATGGCTACTCAGCTCCACTTGCTGGAAACAATGAAACAGCAAATGCCATGGTTGAGCTTCAGTATGAAAAGGTCGAGTTTAACAGAAGTAACTTTACCCAAAGCAATGAAACCATAGAGGGTTTTTACCGTTTTATCACAGCAACTATCTCAAGTAATGCCGAACAAGCTGGTTTTAATGACGATGCAAATAAGGCGATATTTCAGACTATAAATGAACAGTTTCAGTCTATCAGCGGAGTTAGCTTGGATGAAGAGCTTTCGGATCTTATGAAGTTTCAGACTGCCTATAGTGCAAATGCTAAAGTGCTTACAACGGTCGATAAAATGCTTGATGCTTTACTTGGCATAAGGTAAGACTTGGACATAAAACAAGAACTTGATGCTTGGGCTAAAAAGCGAAATACTAAGCTTGAGCTAAGCTCATCTGCCTCGCCTGATCCTTTACAGGTTGCTTCGAGATATAAAGATGAGTTTAGCTCTTTAGTTTGTGCCCTTTTTGCCTATGGAAATGCAAGAGCTATCGTTAAATTTTTAAGCTCACTTGATTTTTTAGCCCTTGATGCGAACAAAAACAGCATCAAACAAACTATGAAAGATAAGATATATCGCTTTCAAACCTCCCAAGACATAAGCGAATTTTTTTACACCCTAAGCTTAGTAAAAAAACAAAGTAGCTTAGAGGATATATTTTTTCAAGGCTACAAAAAAGAGCATCGAGTTATAGACGGCATATCAAACTTGTTACAAACTCTATACGATGCAAACCCATACAGAAGCCGTGGATACGAGTTTTTGCTAGGAA
>PDWI01007055.1_pt1 | contig 13843 bp, 8 predicted proteins | sample 1430891 | NCBI WGS metagenome assembly PDWI01 (sample SAMN01162508, study PRJNA174530) | Oral metagenome, whole genome shotgun sequencing project. | biome: Marine environment; feature: Marine mammal; material: Swab sample of the gingival sulcus; isolation source: swab sample of gingival sulcus...
CTCTGTTGTTGCCATTGGTGCCCTGCTGTATGCCCTGCAAAACGGCCTGCTTGGCCGTCCGGAGATGTTAATTGCAGGTAACAGCTCCAGCAGTTTTCTACTGTGCTGGTATCAGGCAAGGGTAACCGAGACCATTCTGCCGCAGCCACAGGTTCTCTCAATTCCTCTTATGGTATACCGGATAACCATGCTTGCCTGGGCGCTATGGATGGCCTTTTATCTGCTGCGCTGGGTCAAATGGGGCTGGGGATGTTTTACCAGTGGACAGATATGGCTGAGAGCGGAAAAAAAATAGAAGAAAGGCTTTTACCGGCGCAGCAGGAACAGAGCGTAAATTGCCGCTCTGTTCCCATAAAGACTGCACGTTGTCTATTTACAGCCACTCACCACTCTTCTTTTTTACCATTGCCGCTATAAAGCGAGCCGCTTTAACATATTCCGGTAAATCAAGCACCCGTCTAACGGAGCTGGGGGAGGTTAACGCCAGGGTCTGTTCCCTATCCTGGCGAAAGAGATAGTCACCTATATAAAAATTTTTCTCAAGGCCAAGACGGTCACTATTATCTGGTGTTACAAGTTGCAACAGGAGAAAATAGTCTTCCATATACTTCTGGTCATCGTGATAGATCACCTCCTCGACATCGAGACGGGTAAGATCAAGAAGAAAGCTATGCACGGGTGAATGATTATTGGTAATAAAATCGCGGTATGTTGTGCCATACTCAAAGGCTCTGACACGCTGATGGATAACCTTATCAGAAAGGCTCGACAATGCCCGGTAAACCCGGGCAAACGCAATCGCCTTTCCTGAACGCTGCAAACGATCTGCCAACCAGCTCCAGGCATGAGGGAAAAGGCGATCATCCACATCAAGAAATGCCGCATAGCGTGTTGTCACCTCCCGCAGTGCCTCATTCATCATTCTCGAACGCAGATCACCTGCTCCGTTAATGGATTGATAAAATTTCACTTTCGCCGGCAGTTCCCAGCAGTACTGATCAATCAGCTCCTGCAGTGTCGCCTTCTGGTTATCATCGAGATCCTGCGCAACTATATATGGTTGTACCCGACATCTGCCCATCGCCTGCAGGCAGAGAAATGCATTTTCCAGATCGGTGAGAAGGCTGGAGTGATGAAACCTGATAATACAGGTTACTTCCGGATCATCGGGTTGCGAAGGCTCTCCAGCAAGCACGGCAAGGGCATCGACACGGATAAAAGCTCTTTTCCGATCCCAGTCTACAGGTTTGAGAACCATCGGCGCAGTAGCAACAACAGCAGGGTCAACAGCTCCCCCCGAAACCATATCAACAACCGGGATATCAGTGCCATAGCCATCCGGAACAACCGCGGCACCCTGATTGCGCAACGCGGTCATTACCATATTTTCCAGGGCATACCTGGTGAATATACTGATTCGTTGTATTTCAAGGATATAGTCTGTGGAACAATCGCTAACCGGAATATTGCAGCCCGGCAGAGGAATACTGGTTGTCACCCTGCATCTGCTGAAAAGTGTGGAGGTTATCAACCGCTGAAAAAAACGCTCCGCAAGAGGGGCACCATCCTGCAATATATTTTTAACGTCATCGGTAAAACGAACCTCTATCACCAGATCTGCCGGTATCTGTTCTGTTGGCAGAAGAGTCCGTTCTTCCTGAAATTTTATACCGGCAAGACTCCTCCCCACACAATTCAGCCATGCATAGCCAAATTTACTGTCTGCTTCAAGGTGATTCCCTTCTGCCCACTCATTCCACGAATTGATAACCAGAAAGCGTCTGTCTTCAGGGAGATTTTTCCGTGTCCAGCTTACTGTTTCATCGAGCCAGTGCTGAAACTTCTGCGGAGTAGGGTTATGCAGAATATATGCGCTGCTGCCATACCTGGCGGTGTTATCCCAGCAAGGGACAATGGAACGGAAGCAGGTAAACTCCCTTGGCTCATCCTTTTGTATATAGAAATCGGCGACATCGGCGTAGTTAAGGATACTTCCATCAATTTTACAATACGGTTGTACACAGGTCTTCATCTCGGGAACACCGCCGCCAGTCCAGTCATGCAGAACTCTTTCCACCGCCGCATCCATACCAAAATCACGGGGATCTGCCGCCCCCCGTGTCAAGGTGGCAACTACCCATGGCGCGGCTACCCCTTCCTCTTCGCACACCCGTTTCCAGACCGCCAGATAGAGCTCCGGCTGCGGCATCGCAGTCGGTCTGTAAATATGCAGCATTGGCCGCCCATCCACCTTGATATAACGTCGATCCCGGAAAAAAGGAATTAGGTAACGGATAAACGCTTCCGCGTCTTCTACAGAATATTCCTGGGCAAGAAGGACCTCGTCATCGTTGCCATCCCACCGTTTCGTCCAGTTTTCATTCGCCCAGCAGAAACAAAACGGCATCTCAATATCCTGCTCTGCTAACAACATCTGCGCAGGAGTCTCCAGAATCAATTTACCGGTAAACCAGTAATGATAGAAAATCATTCCGGTAATGCCGGCACATCTCATGAGCTCCACCTGCTTTTTAAAAATATCAGGCGAATCAAGAAGATAGTAACCGATATCTGCATGCGGGATATGCTGCTGCCAATGCCCTTTAAACAGTGGTGTTGCCGCTCGAACCTTTGTCCACTCGGTAAACCCTTTGCCATGCCATTCATCGTTTTCCGGAGTTGGGTGGAACTGCGGCAGATAATAGCTCAATACCTGAACGTCGTTCTGCTCAACTCTGTCTGAATAGTCTCGCAGTTCTTCAAACCTCCTGTAATCCTGAACCGAATCGGTAGAGCGATGCAGCCGATACAGTCTGCCGGAGCAGACTGTTGCCAGCGCATAAAAAATTTTCTGCAGGGTATCGGTTAACGAATTGTTTTCAGCAGTTGTACTGGCAGGAAAACTATGATAGCTGAAAGGCAGATCCCAAAATTTCTGCAAAACTTCCAGTTTTGTCCAGAACATAAATGGTTCCGGTTTATCGACGGCCGGAAAATCTTCAATACAAAAGTCTGTATAGTCTGTTAGAATGGTCTCGGCAGCAGCAGAGCTCTGCCCCCAGGAAGAATCTTCACTGGTAATTCTGTGCCCGGCATATACCAGAGAGGCATCCTGCTCAAACAGGCTCGCCACTTCAGACAACCTCTCCCCTCTGTTCCCGATAAGCAGGTCAAGAGCCTCCCGTATATCAGCTCCCATCTCTTCATCAAGAGTGAAATGGCCTATATGCTCAACCCGGGAAAAGACCTCCCGATATTCAAGAAGCAGAGCGGAAACCCCTTCTCCCCTTGCGGGTACCGGACGAATCTCAATCTTCCTTGTGGAAGCATGCCTATCAAGGATAGCTGCCAGACTTTCTTCGTCGCTACCTTGCCATATATCTTCACTCACCGTGATATAAATCGGGATGTCTGAGTTGCCCAGACGCTCAAGAAAGACAGACAGACAGGCAAAAGACAAAAGATGCAGATGGATTACCGCATTCTCCCATTCAGCGGTACCACTCTCTTCACCATAATAGAGGGGGGTAACGGGTAAAACCGAGCGCTGGCGTATCGACCCTGGGACGCATTCCAGCCCCTTATATTGACCAATAGTAAGATAGTGGCGGTAAGGGGTAAGCTCGTCAGCACCAGAAGCAAGATACTCCTGATAGTACCATTCCGCGTTAAAAAATGGGCCGGGATCATATCTCTGTTCGTCACCAAACGCAAGAAAATGGAACAACGCGCACTCATCTGCATTCACATCCGGATCCTCAAGCATATAGCGCTGCCGGTACCATTGCGGGAAGAAATGGGGCGTCGGAAATCTGCCTTCCTTTTCACCATATTGCATATAGTGGAACAGCAGGCAGATTCCTGTCGCAACAAGATCCGGGTTATGTTCACCATACCAGTGTGGATCAAAAAGCGGATTGGGACTGAGCCCTTCCTTCTCGCCCTGTTCAATATAGTGCGGCAACAAATCGTTCTCAATCCCATGTTGTTGCCGATACCATTGCGGAGAAAAAAGAGGCGAAGGAAAACGCCCTTCACTCTCGCCCCATTCGATATAATGAAACAGAAGCCAGCCTTGCCAGCCTTTGAGATCAGTGTTCTGTTGCAAATACCATCGCGGAAAAAATATCGGGTTGGGGAGCCGCCCCTCTGCCTCGCCAACATCTATATAATGCTGCAACAGATTAACATTCTCTTCTTCAATTTGTGGATTTACATCCGCATACCATCTTGGAAAGAAATACGGGTTAGGCCTATACCCCTGCCTTTCACCCCGATTTAAGTAGTGCCCTAAAAGACACGCCCCACCAGCAGAGGCATCGGTATAGGTTTTGCGGTACCATTCAGTGTGGAAAAGCGGTGAAGGATTGTTCCCGTCACTCTCGCCATGATACAGATAGTGCGCCAGAATTTCTCCATTGCCTGTCATAGCAATCATATATTTTTCGTGATACCAGTGAGGATCAAAGCATGGACAGGGCTTTTTCCCCTCTTTTTCCCCATATAAAACATAATGTGTCAGGGGAGAGATATCGCCTATGGCTGAATACCTTTCAAGATACCACTCTGGCTGGAAACAGGGATTAGGCTGAAGACCAGCCTTTTCACCATAACGAAGATAGTGTAACAGTGGAGCAATCTGTTTTGTCCCCTCTTCTCCAAGTTGCGGAAGATACCACTTCGCCTGAAACAGTGGATGCGGATCTTTATGGTCAGCTGCTCCATGGGCAAGATAATATTCAACGGGATTGCCTCCGGAAGCAAATGCCGCCGGATTTTCCTGAAAGTACCATACGATATCAAAAAGACCACTACTCTGTAATATCTGCAGATTAAAGCGTTTTTTATATGTCAGGCGTCTTCTGAACAAAGAAAGGGGGAATATAGAATATTTCTCCTCTTTACGGGCAAGGGAGAAAATATCTGACATAACCTCAGCTCTATGTTCAATGCGGTAGTGTCGAGCCTTCTCCTTTTCGGACTGGAGAACTTTTGTAAGATATTGCCGCGACTCCTCTTTTTCTTTTTGATAGAGTGCCTCAAGCTGGAGAAATCTCTCATCTGATTTCAACCGTTTTATCGCCTCTTCCTTCAGTTCGGCATCACGTTTATAAACCAGGTTCTGCGCATATTCCAGATCATTATTACTGTAACGCAGCTGGTCCTCAAGGGCCTCAATACGCAGGGATTGATCTCTTTGTGTCTTCTGCATGAAGTCAACGCCTTCCAGCACACGAACAAAATACTGAAACCGCTGCTCCCAACTCTCAAGTTTTTGCAGAAACCATTTTCCATTGAGCGTTCGCCCTTCTTCATCCAGGCTTTGCAGTAATGTCTGATACACCTCAGCTGCCAGACAGAACATTGCGTCATTTTCGTCAAAATTATTATCGCTGACCAACTCATGCCGTAAATTTATATCAATGAACCTGTTCATAAAAACAGATAGTTCATTTTTATCGACTTCGCGACCCAGTTCGTCAGCAACGCGCCGCAACTCTTTTTCGGGGCTGCCCAGCAACCTGTCATAATCAACAATCACCCGAACAGAGCCAGCGCTTTCAGTCAACAGCTCAAGGGTATGGCCAAGCCATAGCAACACACCCTGAACAAGCGGCATTTCGTTTCTTCTCTGCAGGGACTTCACTACACTACAAGGATTCCGTATCGCCAGGACAAAATCAGTCCGATAATTGCCACAACCAAAAACCTCCTGCCAGAACTTGAGAAGACCTGCCATTCTTGGATCTTTAACGACAAACGAAGGGAATTCATTTAAACGGGAATCAATAAGCTCTGTTGCCCTGGCCAAAAAACCAGCATTCTCAAGAAAGATAATATCAGCGCTATTCAGGCGTCGGAGATGACGCCAATCCATTCCCAAGGTATCAAGTATCTCGTTATCAAGATCGACAATATTTTTATCTTCCCAATATCCCTTGGGATTATCAATCCATGGATCCATAAGGTTACTGCCCGTGTTACCACCAAGCACATGCAGACTGCGGGTGATAACGCTGGTCCCGCTTCTGTGCATACCAAGCACAACTGTCAATACTCTTTCATTCATTTAGGATGCTCGTTTACTATTGTTAAACCCGCTATACCGATCAAACTTCACACAAACCAAAAGCCGCTGTATCATTAATAGTTACAAACTTTTTATTCATAAAACCTTTTATCAAATCTGGGGACAAAGGGTAATGTCCGTTCAACCCACTCTTCGATAACGATATCAGGTTTTTTTATATCAATTTCCTTCTGCAAGGAAGAGTAAGTCAGTTTTTCCCATATATATGTTGAGTGGTTAAATTTTCTGGCAAAATAAGGCACTAATGCCGTAAAAAAAGAGTCGCGATAAATCAAAACAGATAGTTGGCTTTCTTCACAGCTGTATTCATGGCGCTGATTAAACTTTATATCTGGTGGATACTTTTCGGGAATGCAGGTGTTTTCAAATACAGGCTGGGGATCTGGCTCACCAATATTTTTTATACCGACAAATTGTGCCAGATCCCCCCTTTTGTGTATATCACCTTTTACTACCGGAAAACGCTCTGCCTTGATTGACCCAGGAAAATAAGTCTCTATTTTTGATACTATCTTATACTGGGCAAGATTGGCGGCATGGTGGTTCCAGTGTGTATCTGTTTTAAAATATAACTGATGATCCTTTTTACCATTTATCAGGTCGTCTCGCAGATCAATAATCGTTATATCTGTATATTTTCGGAGATAGCCAACAAGTTGATCCGTTGATGACCGAGGCCTATACCTGGAAATGTATCCTGGTAATTTTTCATAATAAACAGTGTGTTTATTAGGTGCTATAACAAATATATATTTTATCCCCCTTTTCTTTAACCACTTATCCACCACCCCCATACGCAGAGCAAATTTACCCAGATCATTTTCTGAAAAAATATCTACATTTCTTATATCCCCCATCGGATTTTCATAGCGGTTATACCCTTTTTTTATCGAACCAAGAAAGAGCCAGCCATCTTTACCTATTGTGACATCCTGAGAAGGAGAATCTCCAACAGAAAATTTAAATTTCTTATAAAACATTACAAGGAGATCTCTCAAGCCAAAGTGGTCTGCATAATATTTGGTGAAAGAATCTGGAAACTTCTTTATTGTATCCACATTTATTCCTATTTCTGGAAAAGAAGAAAGGTTTCTTTTTTCAATATCAGAAACGCCTCTATCTTCTTCTATAATCCCCAGAAAAAACGGAATAAATATAATACCACAAAATAAAAGAACAATAGCGATACTATTCAACTTTCTTAAAAAACCACAATCCATACGCTAGAATCTGAAATAGATAAAAGGATTAAAGGTGGAAGCTGCAATTTTTATAATACTTAAAAACATAACAGATGATAACAGTACGATACGAGACAGACCGGCAAGAACAACAGCACCATAGTTCTGCGCATTCTTCTCCAAAATATACTTTTCAATATATGAATACACAGGAGTCATCAGCACTATACCAATAGCAAAAGCATACAGCGCCTCATAGGAAAGGACCTGTGCCAGCTGAAACAACGTTGTATGGACGTTACTAACATCAAACATTGACAATAGGTAATTGACCGCGCTGGACAAATTCTCTGATCGAAAGAAAACCCAGCCAATAATAACAACAAGAAGCAGGTATAGGTGGCGGAAGGGTCGCCATAACCTTTCCAGCACTGCAGAAAACCCTGCATGTTCACTCGCCAGAAACAGGCCGTGAAAAAGCCCCCAGATGAGAAAATTCCAACTGGCACCATGCCACAGACCTGTTAACACAAAAACCAGGAAAAGATTTGCGTAAACCCTTGTGGCTGAAACCCTGCCGCCACCCAGAGGGATATAGACATAGTCCCTGAACCAGGTTGAAAGGGAGATATGCCAGCGCCGCCAAAATTCTCTTACAGATGTTGAAATATATGGATAATTAAAGTTTTCAAAAAAGTAGAACCCATACATTCTGCCAAGGCCTATGGCCATATCCGAGTATCCAGAGAAATCGAAATATATTTGCAAGGTGTAACCTAGAATTCCAATCCATGCCAATGGCATGGTCAATTCATTCCCCGAAAGGATAAATACTGAATCGGCAACTTCTCCAAGAGGGTTTGCAACAAGTGTTTTTTTGGCTAACCCATAAATGAATCGCTGCACACCATCTGCAAACATCTCAAATGAGTGTGTTCTCTTGACGATCTGCCGGGAGATATCATTGTAGCGTACAATTGGCCCGGCTATCAATTGCGGAAAGAGTGCTATATAAAGAGCCAGATCAAGAATATTCTTTTGACAACTCTCCCTTGTTTTATACACATCAACTATATAGGATATCCCCTGAAAAGTAAAAAAAGAAATTCCTAAAGGAAGATGTATCGGCGCCAATATAATTAAAGGACTATTCAATTGAGCAAGAACGATATTTATATTATCTACAATAAAATTTCCATATTTAAAAGACAACAAAAGACTGATATTTATAACAATCCCGACAAAAAGAAGCCCCTTTCGATAGCGACCTGATTCATGGCATTTAAACAAAAATATCCCTACACTATAATTAGCAGTAATGGATATCAGCAAAACCAATAAATAAAAATTTTCTCCCCATGCATAAAAAAACAGACTGAATAGTAAAAGAACACCATTTTTAATAAATGCCGGAGAGATGTAGTATATCAACAAAACTAAAGGCAAAAAACCAAACAGAAAAACAGGTGAACTGAAAACCATAATTCCCTAACCTTTACAACAGAACTTACCACCAATGAAAATTTTTCAGCTAGAAACCACAAAAGATTCATTATAATTAAAATATTCTTTTTCCAGAAAGAGCTTTATTTAATCATTTTTTTGATAAAATACGTAACATTCAATACCATATATTCTCTGAAAGAGACAGAAAAATCTAATGATAATAAAAACCAAACAATTCTCTATACGATCTGTAACTATTTATCAATTAAATGTATTAATTCCAAATAGTTACCTGTCGCAGTCTCAAGCGCCCGAATTTACTCCTGCGATTTTTCGTTACAGCAGTCTTAGAAAATCGTGATCGTGAAGAAACGGGAATACCTGCACATGGTCACGTTTATTGCAAAGTTTCAGTTCACTCTTATAGTGACAGAAGTGGCGGAAAAAAGCCGCCAGCCAGACACTACTACCAAACCTAATCTATAAGGAGGAACATCTTGAATCTGCAAGACTATTTTACTGAAAAAGAAGGGACAGGCATTTTTTCCACCGCAAGCAGCGATGGTCAGGTCAACAGCGCCATATACTCCCGTCCCCATGTCGATGGGAAGGACTCTATCATACTCATTATGAGAAACAAAAAATCAAGAGCGAACCTGCTGGAAAACAACAAGGCGAGTTACCTGTTTCTGGAAAAGGGAGACGGCTATAAGGGTGTACGACTCTCTCTGACAAAGACCAGCGAGGTGCAGGATGATGAAGCAATCGCCGCCCTCTCCCGCAGAAAAACACCCTGCAAAGGCTCCAGCAGCGGTGAGCGGTTTCTTGTTCATTTCAAGGTTGACAAGGCCATCACGCTTATAGGCGATAACGAGCTGGAACTCGCCTGACAACAACCCACAACAGGAGCAAAACTGCCGGCAGACCACCCTGACAGCAGTTTTGCTTTATCGCGCTGCACACTTTTACGGCTCTGGTTGTCAGCCCTACTTTTTCAAACTCTCCTCAATATAGCTGACAACTTCTGAACCAAGGCCAAGTCCTTCCGCCAGATTCTGCATATACTCCTTTTCTTCGGCAGTATCAACCTCAATGGCCAGCAAGGAGGCGGCATAGATCTGCGCGCCCATTTCCGGCCGGCCTTCGGCAGAGGCAATAACACCTTCCAGATCAAGAGGAGCTGCCGCTTCATCCTGAAAAAAGTTCTTCTCTTCTTCACTCAAGCCGTCATCATCAAGTTTACCAATGATGCGTTGCTGCTCCTCCTCGTCGATCTCCCCGTCTGCCTTGGCCGCATTAATCATTGCCTTGACCAGGATTTTTGCCTCTCTATCCATCTCCTGCTCCTGATCGGAGGTCGGATTGTCATTAAGCACCGCCGGAGGCTGTACCGGCTGCTGCCCCGATTTCTTCAGTGCGGCCATGCCAAGAGAAGCGAGAAGGGCCAGAGCCCCGCCACCGATAGCACCTTTTGCCGCCTTGCCGCCACCACCAAGCAGCGCACCGCCAAGAGCACCAAGCCCGCCAAGAGCGGCGCTGTTGCCGGAGAGATTACTGGTAACCTTACCCAGTAACCCGCTCAGACCTCCCGCCCCGGACTCCTGTCCTTCGTCGCTGCCTCCCAAAACAGAACCAAGCATACCGCCAAGCCCGCCACCCTCTCCTGACGAGCTGTCTCCTCCGACCATCTGACTCAGGTTGCCCATCAGATCACCTAATCCGCCACCATCACCGCCAAGGGCGTTCGCTATCCGGGAACTGCTTGAACCAGACAGACCATTTTGTACCAACGAACCGAGAATTCCCATAAAACCAGCCATACCATCCTCCTTTTTTATTTCAGGATACTACTATCATACAGATATTCCATAGCCAACAAACAACGTCCAGCCTACCATAAATTTACGTCCGGGAAAATCAAAACTTAGGAAAACATAAGAAATCATGTCTTCTCTTCTCTACGGGCACATATCTCCGGCAGTAAAAACAGTGGCATCCCTTTCAACAAAAATATGCAGTTTTTCTCCGACCTTCGGCATAAGCTGCTGGTATACCTCGCGACTCAGCAGTACTGAGAGAGGAACGCCGATATCAACAATCAGACAGATACTGTCCTGCTCAGCCATTATTGCGATAATCTGCCCTTTGCCTATCCACTTTTTCTGCGGATCATCGCCACCTCTATCAAGAGTAATCTGTTCCGGATCAATGGCTATTCTTCCCCGGCTCCCTGCGGTGATCTGTTCTGCCAGCAGCAGGCCATGCAGCTCGACAGTGGTATTGTCCAGTCGATATACCGGAACCCCATCGTCTTGTCGTACTGTGCATCTGAAACTGTTTTGATATCTTGCTTTCGTTGGCCTGCCCTTTTCCAGAATAATATGACTCTCAGTAAGAGCGGCGGGCTGCATACGGTCATGGCTGGTAAAGATAATGGTTGTGCGCAGCTCCTTATTTATTCGCTTCAACAGCGCCTCAATACTTCTGCTATTGGCCAGATCAACATTTGCGGTGGGCTCATCACAGAGCAGTACATCTGGACGTAAGGCCAACGCTCTGGCCAGAGCAAGCCGCTGTTTTTCTCCTCCTGAAAGCTCTGTTGCATCCCTTTTCTGATAGCGGCGGAGATCGACAAGTTCAAGGGTCTGCGTAATCACCTTCTCTCTCCTGCTGCCATCAATCTTTCTTATTTTCAGACCATAGGCAACATTGTCCGCCACCGAACGGGAGAACATTATCGGCTGCTGATCGACCAGCACCACCTTTTCCCGGAATTTGCGCACATTGCTCTGGTCAACCAGCTGCCCCTGAAAATGTATGATGCCCTGTGCAGGAGGAGCAAGAAAAGCAAGGATCTCCAGCAGGGTTGTTTTGCCAGCGCCATTTGCACCAAGCAGGGCATGAATAAGGCCCGCTTCAATATCAAGCCGGTCAATATCCAGCACGGTCTCTTCACCATAACGTTGGATAATATTGCTCAGGTTATAGAGTATCATCTGCCGCTGCTCCCCTGAAAATAGCTGAAAAGGATATTCATCAGCAGGCTGATACCCAACAGCACCAGACCCAAAGCGATGGCAAGGATAAAGGCCCCCTTATCATATTCAAGGGCCATTGCCGTTGTCATTGTTCTGGTAAAACCCTTGATATTGCCGCCAAGCATCATCGAGATACCTATCTCGGAGATCACCCGGCCAAAGGCAGTAATCAGCACGGCGATAAGGGCAAACCGGCTTTCGCGAAATACCAGCAGCGCTGCCTGCAGCTCATTTGCTCCCAGAGTTCTTGCCGTCTTCTGATAGCGTCTGTCAATACGCCCAAGGGCAGCGATGGTAAGTGCAGTAATAAGCGGCATAATAAGAATAATCTGGCCGATAATAATCGCTTTTGTGGTATAAAGCAGCGCAAAAGAGCCCAAAATACCACGGCGGGAGATAACGGTATAGACAAAGAGCGCGATAACCACCGTCGGCAGACTGAGCAGAGTGTTGAGAACGGTGATAACCAGCCGCTTACTCTTAAAATGTGAAAATGTGATCCAGAAACCAAGAGGCAGGGCAATGAGCGCCGATAACCCGGTTGACGCACAGCTTACAGTAAGAGAAACAACAACAATTTCAAGCAGCTCCCTGTCAAGAGAAAACACCAGCTGCATTGCAGCAACAAAACTGTCCCAGAAAAAGTTCATAGAAAAACAGAGAGATGCAGCCTTACCCTGCTGCCGTTACCGTGCAGAAAAACCGCTCCGCAGGGCTGTTGCTGTTTTCGCCGCGATGCGGAGCAGTTGTCACAGATATTCCAATACCAACTATTTGGCATCAGGAAAGAAGAGCTGCTTACCATGCAGCGTATAATCACCAATAATCTGCTGTCCCCTGGCAGAGACCAGCCATTCAGCAAAGTTTTTTGCCAGATCATACTGTACATGAGCGTGTTTTTCAGGGTTTATCGGAATAACACCGTACGGATTATTTAACTGCGGATCACCTTCGCAGAGAATCTCAAGCTCAATGGGAACATCCCTGCCCAGAGTATATTTAAGATAGGTACCGCGATCAGCCAGAGTATAGGTCTGTTTTTCATCGGCAATGGTCAGTGTTCGGCCCATACCCTGGCCTACCGGCAGATACCACTTCTCCGCACCGGTCGGCCGGAGTGCGGTCACCTTCTTCTCCTTACCCTTTTTAAGGATGGTTGCGGTCATCTCTTTCATAGCGATACCGGAAGCCTGCCATAATTTCTGTTCCTTGGCATGGGTGCCTGAATCATCGCCTCTGGAGACAAAGAGAGATGCAGCATCAGCAATCTTTTTCATCGCCTGTGCACACTGCTGCATACCCCTGATCCTTGCCGGGTCTGTGCCAGGGCCAACAAGGATAAAATCGTTATGCATTACCGCATAACGTTTTGTGCCATAGCCATCTTCGACAAATTTCTTTTCACGAACCGGATCATGGACAAAAATAACATCAACGTTACCATCCATACCATCACGAATAGCCGCACCGGTACCCTTGGCAATAACCTTGACCGTAATGCCGGTATCTGCTGTAAATGCCGGCAGCAACACATCAAGCAGACCGGATGCCTGGGTACTGGTTGTGGTTGACATGGTAATGTTTTTTTCTGCCGCATTAACAGCCGTACCTGTCAGCATAACAGTAAAAAGCAATACCGAAAATAAAAGAAAATATGTTTTCATAAATCTCTCCCTTTTAGATAAAATGCACAATTCCGATAAGTTCGTTTTATTTCCTAGGGGGGATACAAGACCATTCAAAACGCTTTGTAATATAACAAGAGCGAGCCAAAAAAGAAATATTTTTTGACTCCATTTTATCCTGAATTTTCAGTGCCTTTGCCCTTATCTCTCTTTTCCGGCCCATAAAAAATCGACCAGTGGCGATATCGTCTGGGCATATGGCTGCCAACGGAACCAAGAATCAGAGCCAGCCAGATAAAAACAACTGACAGTGCTGGCAAAAGTATAGCAGCAGCGGCAAGAAGGGTATGGCATTGCACCAGTAGCCCCTTGCCACGATGGGGCCAGTGTCTGTCATGCAGCCATTCCAGCAGCAGCAGGATTACCCCTGTCAATACCATGGCAAAATACCAGCCAATATAA
>PDWI01007056.1_pt1 | contig 13841 bp, 11 predicted proteins | sample 1430891 | NCBI WGS metagenome assembly PDWI01 (sample SAMN01162508, study PRJNA174530) | Oral metagenome, whole genome shotgun sequencing project. | biome: Marine environment; feature: Marine mammal; material: Swab sample of the gingival sulcus; isolation source: swab sample of gingival sulcus...
CCTGTCCATATCGTCCCACTTCATAGCGTCTGCTCCTTTAGCTGCCCATCGCACGCCTCCAGCAGCCTGCCCTCCCCGGCGCGATGCCTGAAGAGGGGGCGGATGCGCGAGGGGTCGGTGTCCGTGATGAATACCTGCCCGAAATGCTCGCCGGAGAATACCTCGGCCAGCCAGCTCACCCGCTGGGAATCGAGCTTGTCGAAGAGGTCGTCTAGCAGGAGGATGGGGGCATAGCCGAGCCGTTCGCGCAGGAGGTGGTACTGTGCTAAACGCAGGGCAACGATAAAGGTTTTCTGCTGCCCCTGGGACCCCATGTTGCGGAGGGCATGGCTATTGAGCTCAAAGCGGATGTTGTCCCGATGTACGCCTACGGTGGTATACATGCGCTGGAGGTCCTTGGGGCGCGCCTCGTGGAGCTTGGAGAGGAGGTCGCCGTCGCTGAGGGCGGAGAGGTAGGTGATGCTGGCCCTCTCGCTGGCGGGGGAGAGGCGTGCGTAGTAGTCGCTAAGGAGGGGGGAGAGGGCCTGGCAAGCCGCCAGACGCGCCTGGTAGACGGGGATGGCAGTCTGGGCGAGCTGCATGTCGTAGACCTCGAGGAGGGAGAGGTCGTGCGACGGGGTGCGCAGGAGGGTATTCCGCTGGGAGAGTATCTTCTCGTAGGCGGCGAGCTGCTGGATGTAAACAGGGTCGAACTGCGCAATGAACGCATTGAGAAACCTACGGCGGAGATCCCCCCCATCCCATACTAGCTCCACATCATGGGGATAGATGGCCAGGAGGGGTATACGCCCGATGTGGTCGGAGAGACGGGCGCAGGGCTGGTCGTCGTAGCGGAGGGTCTTGCCCTGGTTGCGCTTTATGCCGAGGCTGACGGTGGCCGTCTGGCCAGCGGGGTCAGTATACTTGCCATGCAGGGCGAAGCCGTCCTCCCCGTGGCGTATGGCCGAGGCGTCCGGCACGCGGGTGGGGGCCTTGCACATGCTGAGCATGTAGAGCATATCGAGGACGTTGGTCTTGCCCTGCCCGTTGGTGCCGACGATGGCATTGAGGCCGGGGTGGAAGCTGACCTCTAGGAGCTTGTAGGAGCGGAAGGCGAGAGCCTGCAGCTCTCGGATGCTGATTGCGGGGGACACGGCGAGAGCTAGGATTTATTGGGCTGGTTGCGCTTGGCCTGCAGCTCGAACATGAGGTCGCGGTAGCGTGCGGCGGCGCGGTAGTCCTTTTCCTTGGCGGCCTCCTTCATCTTCTGCTCCACCTGGGCGATGGTCTGCTCGAGATCCTGGCCGGTGTCGTAGGGCATGTCCGGCTCGGCGGCGAGCGATACGTCCGGCTGGGCCTCCCCGTGGTCGTACATGATGTCGTCCACGGCGCTACCCTGGAGGAGGGACTGGCGCTGCTTCTTGACTATCTGCTGGGGGACTACGCCGTGCTGCTCGTTGAACAGCATCTGCTTCTCCCTGCGACGGGTGGTCTCGTCGATGGTGAGGCGCATGGAGTCGGTGATTTTATCTGCATACATGATTACCAGACCGTTGACGTTACGGGCCGCACGCCCGGCCGTCTGGGTGAGGGAGCGTGCAGAGCGAAGGAAGCCCTCCTTGTCGGCGTCGAGAATGGCGACGAGGGAGACCTCGGGGAGGTCAAGCCCCTCGCGAAGGAGGTTAACGCCTATGAGGACGTGGAAGTCGCCCTTGCGCAGGCCGTCGAGGATAGTGACGCGCTCGAGGGTGTCGACATCCGAATGTATGTAGCGACACTTCACCCCCACACCGAGGAGGAACTCGCTGAGGTGCTCGGCCATCTTCTTGGTGAGGGTAGTTACCAGCACGCGCTCCTCGCGCTCTATGCGCTGGTGTATCTCCCCGAGGAGGTCGTCTATCTGCCCCTCGATGGGGCGTACATCAATGATGGGGTCGAGGACACCGGTGGGGCGTATGATCTGCTCGACGATGGTGCCGTGGCTCTGCTCCAGCTCATAGTCGGCCGGGGTGGCGCTGATGAAGAGGATCTGGCCGTGGAGCTGCTCGAACTCCTCGAACTTGAGGGGGCGGTTATCGAGTGCTGATGGTAGGCGGAAGCCGTACTCCACGAGGTTGAGCTTGCGGGAGTGGTCGCCGCCGTACATGGCCCGGATCTGGGGTATGGTTACGTGGCTCTCGTCTACTACCATGACGAAGTCGTCGGGGAAGTAGTCCAGGAGGCAGAAGGGGCGTGAGCCAGGAGCGCGACCATCGAAGTAGCGGGAGTAGTTCTCTATGCCCTGGCAGTAGCCGAGTTCGCGCATCATCTCCATGTCGTACTCCACGCGCTGGAGTAGGCGCTGGGCCTCCACCTTCTTGCCAATGCTCTCGAAGTAGTCAACCTGCTTGACGAGGTCGTCCTGTATGGCGACGATGGCACGGTTGAGCCGCTCCTTGGTGGTTACGAATATGCTGGCGGGGTATATGACGGCCTCCTGGAGGTCCTCCTGCATGCGGTGGGTTATGGGGTCAAAAGTCTGTATGCGCTCTATCTCGTCGCCCCAGAAGATGATGCGGTAGGCGTAGTCCCCGTAGGCGACAGCGATGTCGACCGTGTCGCCCTTTACGCGGAAGTTTCCCCTTTCGAGGCTAATCTCGTTGCGCTGGTAGAGGCCTTCCACTAGGCGACGGAGGAGGTAGTCCATGGCGATGGTCTGCCCCACCCTTAGCTCTACGGTGTTGGCGTGGAAGTCCTCGGGGTTCCCTATGCCGTACATGCATGACACGGAGCTGACTACTATAACATCTCGTCTGCCCGCCAGGAGTGCCGAAGTGGTGCTAAGACGGAGCTTCTCGAGGTCCTGATTGATGGCCAGGTCCTTCTCTATGTAGGTGTCGGTGTTGGGTATGTAGGCCTCGGGCTGATAGTAGTCGTAGTAGGATACGAAGTACTCCACGCGGTTGTCGGGGAAGAACTCCTTGAACTCGGAGTAGAGCTGTGCAGCGAGGGTCTTGTTGTGGCTCAGCACAAGGGTTGGGCGATTGAGCTGCTGAAGGACGTTGGCGGCGGTGAAGGTCTTACCGGAGCCGGTTACTCCGAGCAGGGTTTGGGCGCGCTCCCCGCGTGTAAATTCCTCTACGAGCTGGCGTATAGCCTCGGGCTGGTCGCCCATGGGGCTAAAGGGTGCTACGAGTTTCAGATGCTCCATATTGGGTACAAAGGTACTAAATATGGGGGGAACTGAGGGAAGGCGTTGGCCATGTCTTGGATAATAGGGAATTTCGCGCCAACTTAAAGGTGTGGCTGCTATGGAAGAGCTATTTGCCAACCCCTGGTTCACGTACCTGGGGATGCCGGTGCTGATTTTCCTTTCGAGGATAGTGGATGTGTCGATTGGCACAGTTCGTATAGTTTTCGTGGCGCGTGGCGACAAGCTGGTGGCGCCCATTCTGGGCTTCTTCGAGGTGTTCATATGGATTCTGGCGATAGGGCAGATTATGGAGCACGCGAACAACCTGGCCTGCTACGGGGGCTACGCCGCAGGCTTCGCCATGGGCAACTACATCGGGCTGCGGCTGGAGGAGTACGTGGCGGTGGGGCATCAGGTGGTGCGGGTGATTACGCGGGATCACGGTAAAGAGGTAGTGCAGGCACTCTCGGCCGGGGGCTTCGGGGCGACGATAGTGGATGGTGAGGGGGCAAAGGGAAAGGTGCAGCTGATCTACTGCGTGGTGAACCGGAAGAAGCTGCCGCAGGTGCTAGAGATTATCCACGGGGTAGACCCGAAGATTTTCTATTCCATAGAGGACGTGCGGAAGGCGAACTCTGGGGTCTTCCCGGCCGTTCCGGCCAAGCGTCGTAGACTGCATAGGCGGCGGGTGGCGAAGTAGGGGGGGTAGATTTTAGACCCTACTTCGGTTTATACCTATCCTCCATTCTAGACATGCGGCGATTGGCGGGATAGCTAGGGCGTTGGCGCTGCTGAGCGAGGCGAAAGGTTGCTATGCCTACGGGCAAGCAGCCCCCTATGCGCCGAATGGGGGGCATTTACCTCAGGCAAGTAGCGCTTAGCGACTACTGGAGGGCTAATACAGCGGGGCTAAATACAGCGACGGGACGAGGTACAAAAAAGGGGGCCAGCTGGCCCCCCCCTAAACACTTGCTATACCTAAAGCTAGTCCTTCTTAAGCAGGTCTCGAATTTCCGTCAACAAGAGTTCCTCCTTGCTCGGGGCCGGTGGAGCGGCTGGTGCGGCCTCCTCCTTTTTCTTCATGGCTATCATAGCCTTTACCACCATGAATATGGCGAGGGCGATGATGATGAAGTCGAGGAGAGTCTGTATGAAGTTACCGTAGGTCATGGTAATGGCCGGGGTGATGACCTCCTGCGTTTCGGGGTCAAGTACGGCCTCCTGCAGCACCCATCCTAGGGTCTTGAAATCCACGCCGCCCATGAGTATACCGATGGGGGGCATGAGTATGTCCTTGACGAAGGATGAAACTATCTTGCCAAAGGCCGCACCGATTACGATGCCGACAGCCATGTCTACGATGTTGCCCCGCATGGCGAAGGCCTTAAAGTCTTTCAGGAATCCCATTGATGTTCGTTTAATCCGCTTATTAGCACTTATGTTCGTATCCTTGTTAAACGGCTAGGCGGTGTTTTTGTTCTAAATAAGACTCTATGGGTCGTTAATCTAGAAATCAAAGTAGATGAACGGGTGCATGCCGAGACTCTGTACCTTGAGCAGTATGAGCGCAACGAGTACAGCTAATGCAAAGCGGAGAAATACTGGCGATGAGATGAATGCGCCACGCGCCTGCTCGTGCCAACGGGATGGTAGCCAGTGGAATAGAAAGCCCAGAGCGATTAGGGATATGGGAAGAGTATAGGCCATGAGCAGCTGACCGAGGATTTCTGGATGGAAGCTGCCGAATATCTGTGCAAAGACCTGTAGGGATGTGGTGAGGTCCTGCGCACGGAAGAAGATCCAGAGGGCAACAACTATATGGAATGTTATGGCCGCCCTAACGAAGCGGAAAGTCTTGCTCTCGAGGATATGACCAGGTAGCTTGGTTAGCAGCTTACCCAGAACGAGTCCTAGGCCGTGGAATGCACCCCAAAGGATGAAATTCCAGGATGCGCCATGCCATAGGCCCCCGAGGAGCATGGTGGCAAAGAGGCTGAAGAACATAACCCACATACCGTGACGATTCCCCCCGAGAGGGATGTAGAGATAGTCACGTAGCCAGGTCGATAGGGAGATGTGCCAACGCCTCCAGAAGTCGGAGAGGGAGCTGGCCTTGTAGGGGAAGTTGAAGTTAACGGTGAGGCGGAAGCCGAGGAGCAACGCTACGCCTATGGCGATATCGGTATAGCCAGAGAAGTCGCAGTATATCTGCATAGCATACCCATAGGAAGCCATGAGGTTCTCCAGGCCGGTGTAGCTGGCAGGGCTAGAGAAAACCCTATCCACGAGGTTGAGCGCGATGTAGTCTGAGAAGACGTTCTTCTTGAGTAGACCGGTGAGGATAAGGAATAGGGCATAGGCCGCCTCGCGCTTGGTTAGATGGAAGGGGCGCGCTATCTGCGGGATAAAGTCCTTGGCTCTAACGATAGGCCCAGCAACTAGCTGGGGAAAGAAGGCGAGGTAGAAGGCGAAGTCCGCTATGCTCTTGAGGGGGGGGATCTCCCTACGATACACATCCACCACGTAGGAGATGGCCTGGAAGGTGTAGAAGCTAATCCCCACTGGGAGGATAATCTCAGCAAGGGAAGAGTCATCGCCAAAGAGGGCAGCAGCCACCTGGGCAAAGACATTCACTGGCTGGAACTCCGTGCCAAAGGCATCGTTCACCACGCCAATGAAGAAGGCCATGTACTTGAAGTAGGCCAGAAGGAGGAGGTTGAAGGCCACGGCGATGGCGATAACTCCCTTGCGCCCCCGCTCCGTCTGCCTCCTGCTGACCAGGGCCCCGAGGTAGTAGTTGACCAGGACGGAGAGGAGAATGAGGGCAAAAAAATAGCCGCAGGACTTGTAGTAGAAAAAGAGGGAGAAGGCCAGGAGGTAGAGGGTTCTCGCCCTGATTCGCTCCTTAATAAATGCATAGCCGAAGGCAAGCACGAGGAAGAAGAGCCAGAACTCCAGGCGGGTAAAGAGTAGCGGGCGCGCCGTGCTGAAGGCAAAGATACCGTATAGGTTGCTGAGTATCGTGTCCATCATTCTGCGGGTATGGTATCTTTCATGCGGGTTAGCGCCCTATAGAGGGCTGTGCCTAGCAGTCGGCCCTGGAGGGTGTAGCCTGTGGGGGAGAAGTGGAGAAGGTCGTGAGCCGTGAGGCTATTGTTGCTCCAGGAGCGTATGCTCCCCTCGCCCCCCATGATGCGGTGGAAATCCCAGAGCGCACACCCCTGCTCCTTGGCAATTTCCCTTATCACCTCCGCCGCAGATGCTGTTCTAGGGTTGATCTTTCTTTTCTTGAATAGGTGGTCGTTGGGGGTTGCAAGTATAACTATGGTACCGGGGCATGCGGTTCGTATTCTGCTCAGAAGAGCGGTATAATCGCGGCGGAAATCGTGGCGGGTAAATTGCGTGTTATAGGCATCGTTTGTTCCGAGGGACAGGATAATAATATCGGGATGCGCTATCTCTAGCTGCGATTCGAGGTTGGTCGCCCGCATGAGAGACTGGGTATCGGCCCCGTTTAGCCCCGCAGCCTGGTAGGCAAGACGCGCCTCCCTATCTGAGAGCATAAAGCCCAGCAGCCTAAACTCCCCCTTGCCCTTTGCGGGCTTGCGAAGACAGAGTGCAAGGCTTTGGGGAGGCTCTTCGAAGATGAAAAGCGCCATCCCCTTCTCCCAGTCAACGCAAGAAGGTTCACGCTTATTGAGCATGGGCGTACAGGCATACTTGGAGGGTTCAAAGAGGACTCGCACCCTTTTGGGTAGGGCGATGTTGCTATGCTTAGGGCGAAGTCGTATGCTAAGGTAAGCACTCGGATTTATAGCCTCCAGAGAGGCTGCTGCCAGGCCATAGGGGGCAGTAGACTGTTTCTCCCGGGTCGAGAGGTGCGCCTTCCATCCCTTGCCCCGGCTCTTGATATCGTAGGCCTCATTGGACTTCGCTATGGCAAAGGGGAAGACGTAACCTTTGGGTTGTGGAGGCAGGCATAGGCGCTCCATGAGGTACTTCCTCACGCTATTGACCGATACATCTGCCTGAATATGCGAATCTCCAATCTGGAGTATAGTGAGGGGTCTATCGCTGTCCTGCTTCCAGAGCATCGTATCGGGGAAGAACTCTATGGCATTGCCAGGCCACTGCTCAGCAAGGCTATCAATGTGCTCCAGTGTCCACCCAGGGGAGGGATGCGCCGCCCAGCCGGCATTCACGAAGAACACCAGCATGCTACAGAGAAGTAGCCAGCTAGGGAATTGGCCCTTACTCGGCACGTGCACCTCCCCTGCTGTATTTAGTATACTCGTCGAGGAGGGCTGCGTAGAACATCTCAGCGATGAGCCTTGCTCCCCTAGGCGTGAAGTGCACGTAATCCTTGGTGGCAAGGGACTTCTTAGCTGCAACCCATGCAAGCATGGCATTAGTCCCCCCCATGGCCGCCTGCATGTCCCAGAAGGCAATGCCCGCCTCAAAGGCCGCCTTGCGCTGGGCCTCCTTGACGATGGGGATATTGGAGTAGGACTGCATGGTCTCCCCGACCTTCTGCGCCATGTCAGAAACTCCAATGAGAATGAATGCGGCAGTGGGGAATAGACGCTTGAGACGGAGAATCTGCCTTTTAAGCTGGCGCTGATAGTAGCTATAGTCCTTAAGGCGGGATGGCACAACGTTTACGCCGAACTGCAGGAGTATAAGACGCGGAGCGAAGTGCTGCGCATAAGCGGTAAGTAGGCTATCCGAAAAGGAAGTAAAGTCAGTTCCGCTGCTACCGCGGAGCGCTACATTATCTACCTGCACCCCATACTGGGTCTCGAGCGAAAGGCCATATACTTCAATAGGCCCCTCCGAGGAGAAACTTAGGGTGAAGGCTTTATCCTTGTGCGGCACGGTGAACGAGTGCTCCTGGTATATGGCGCTACCCTCACTTGTATAGCTATCGTAAATTGTATCTGCAAGATCAATGTCCATCGTCGTGGGACTTACCGTGGGGTGGTAGAGAATACGGCAACGGTTGAAATTCATAGCACGCCCGGCGTTCCTAGAGCGACGCACCACCACATCGGCGAAGTAGTATACGGTATCGTTCTCCTCAAAGGTATCAACGCATCGAGCGAGACTCCCGCAGAGGCCATAGTCCAAGCCCTTTATGCGCTTACGCGCCGGCATGAAGTTGAAGCGCTTCCACCCCTTCGCCTTCATGCGTAGGCCGTAGGGCAAATAGTGGTTGGGGACAAGGGGTACTAGACCTACGCCTCCGCCCCCAAAGGTATTCTGTAGGCGCGAGCGAAGGAAGGACGAGATGCGGTCCCCCTCTATCTGCGAGTCGCCGAAATGGAATATACGAACCTGCTGCTTCTGCGAATTCTTCAGGGCAGCAAAGAAGCGAGACAATTGGGCTTTCCCCCTTTCATCAAACTCTAGAGCTTGGACAACATCTACAGTTGGCAGGGGCGGAGCTGTAAGTACGGTATCAGTCTGCTGGGTGCTATCTACCCCTACGAATGGTACAGGTGCTGTGGCGATTGTCGTATCCGCCTTATCACCGACGAATAGGGCATTGAGGTTCTCCACGGCATTCGCCTGGCTAATGATGCTGCTCACGGCGGAGTCAGGCTCGACGCTTACAGGGTTGGGCCTAAAGCCTGGCAGAGATTCAACCCCCGGAAGATAGCTAGTGCCTAGGATTTCCTCGTTGAGATAAACAAGGGCATAGATAGCGATGAGTACGCCGAGGAGGAAAAGCGGGATACGCTGAAACTTCATGAGCTATCGCCACCAGGGCTACTTCTTGACGTATATCTTTAGCATCTGCCCCACGTTAATGCGCGAACCACGAATGCCATTCCAGCGCCTAAGCTGCGAGACCTTCACGCTGTAGCGCTGGGCTATTTTACCCAGCACATCCCCGCTACGCACCTTGTAGCGTACGAGCTTCCTATTCTTCGGACGGTAGGAGGACTTCCCCCTACGGTTCGCCTTGGGCGGCTCCCTTACGGTCTTGGCTGACAGGTACACCTCACCCTTATAGGCCTTGATGGAGTCCTCATTATCTATAAAAGCACCCACCTGATCAACGGGGAGGCGCAGGACATTCCGACGGGGAGAGGGGAGAAGGTCACGTTTATACTGAGGGTTGAGATCCCGCAGCTGCTTGATGGGCATGGCGAGCACCGTAGCAACCTGCTCCAGGTGCAACCGTCCCTTGACCTCTACGGTGTCAGCTATTGCTGGGAAGGTAATGGGCTTGGCAACTATCCCATGCTCATTCGCATAGGTCATGGCGTAGGTTGCTGCTATAAAGGCCGGCACGTATCCCCTGGTTTCTCGGGGGAGGTAGTAGTATATATCCCAGTAGTTGGTTTTGCCCCCCGAGCGACGTATAGCCTTATTCACGTTGCCGGGACCGCAATTGTAGGCCGCGATAACCAGTGTCCAGTCACCGTACATCTTATACAGATCTCGGAGGTAGCGCGCAGCCGCCACTGTCGAGAGCAACGGATCACGCCGCTCATCAACATAGGAGGTAACCCTCAAGCCATAATGCCTCCCAGTGCTATACATCATCTGCCATAGACCCGTAGCACCAACAGGGGATACAGCACGGGGGTTAAGCGCCGACTCTATAATCGGTAGAACCTTCAGCTCCATGGGTAGCTGGTAGCGGTCGAGGATCTCCTCGAAGATCGGGAAGTAGTGCTCCGCCAAACCGAGCATAACCCCCATGTGCCCACGGGAACGCTTGATGTAGACATTGATATAGTTGCGAACTATACCGTTGAAGTTAAGCTCTATCGGCGAATTGATGCGTGCTAGGCGACTGATGAAAAGCGAGTCGTTGATTTCAGAGACCGCCTCTACGGTATCATCCAGAGCCATCTCTATTGCTAGGTCAACCGAATCCTCCAAGGAGTGGCGCACGTACCACAGGTTAAGGATGCTATCGAGGTTATTGAGATAGGTCTGACACTCGATTTCCTCGAGCATTACCCTCTCCTCCGCCGTAAGGGTATCAGCCTTCGCAGCCCCTACGCTGGCCGGGACGCTCTTCCCCTGTGGGGCAGCAGTCTGCGTATTCGCTGAGGTGTGCGTTATACCTACAAGGAGGATGGCCATCGCCAGGGTGAATATTCTCTGCATTATCGCTTTCATGGTTAGAATCGTAGCTGAACTTGGAGGGCCATCGCCTGGGGAGACTCCCCAACCTGCAGGGGAGCAATGGAGGGTTGCCACATGAGCGAGAGGTTATCGTCCACATTCCAGTAGAATAGGTGGGCACTCACGTAGGCATCGAGCACATTCAGGACGTAGAGGAGGGATAGCATGATGGTATTGAAATCCCGCCACCGCTGGTTGTAGTCGCGCATGTGCTCAAGGTCAGACTGATTGCGCTTACCATTGAACTCATCAACAGTTGTAGGATCCTGGTCCAGTAGTGCAGTCAAAGCCCTATCGTAGCGGTGGGTAAGCTGGTTGAAGCGCACCATGTTTGAGGCGAAATATATGCCTAGCCCGTACATCATGGGCACCTTCCAGTAGCGCTGGGTGTAGACCTGCCCGAGCCCCGGTAGCAAGGCGGAGGCGACCATGGCCGTAACAGGGGAGATATAGCGTCTCTCATGGAAATATAGCGCATCGAAAACCGAAAGGGAGTAGGTGAGGCCCGCCGCTATGTAGGAGAAGCGCGTTCTCCAGCGATAGTTCTTCAGATCCGACTGGTAATCTGCCAAAGCCCCGGGGTCAGTGGGTGCGACCTGGCTATTCAGATCCTGCCACTTATGGTTGAAATGTAAGCCCAGCGCGGTAAAGCCCGCCATACCACCATAGAAAACCGGAAGCTTCCAGTAGTCCCGATTGACTATCTGCCCGAAGCCAGGTATAAAGATGGCTGCCACCGCCAAACGTCCCTGTGGCATCCCATCGCAAAATCGCCGCCACGGGCTGGCATCAGGCGCTACGGGAAGGTCGGGCACAACGGGTGCTGTGGCATCTACGGTACGGTCAGCAGAAACATCTATAGTTGTTAGGCGACCTACGGTATCCGAATGGTGTACTGTATCTGGGGTACCCGCAAGCCTAGTGGAGTGGAAGGAGTCGTTGTCTGGCGACAGCTCAATGCTGGAACCCGTGGAGCTATCCTGCCCAAATGCACCAGTTGCAATGCCGACCACCAGGAGAAGAAGGCTAATGGCCACAACCACCCTCAGCACGCGGTCGTACTGCCGTCCCAGCTTTCCCCAGTCCATCATGGCCCCCACTCCATCCTCCTACTTAAGGCGTTGCAGCTTCTCCATAAGCTCGCGTCGCTCGCCCTCGGTACGGTAGGAGATTACCACCCTACCGCTACCATTGCTCCCGGATTTTACCTGAACGCCCCAGCCCAAGAGCTCATTCAACTCCTTCTGCATGGCAAGGACATGGTCCGCCACCTGCTGATCGGTACGTTTTGCCACCCCCTCCTTCTGCTTCCCCTCCTCATCCCTACTAGCCACGAGTTCCTTCACCAGCTGCTCCACTGCTCGCACAGACAGGCCATGCTCCACTATCTGCGCCGCTATGGCCTCCTGCTGCGAGGCATCCTCAAGGGTTAGCAGTGCACGGGCATGCCCCATGGATATCTTCCTGGAGCGAATACTAGCCTGTATGGAGATGGGTAACCGCATTAGCCGCAGGTAGTTCGTAACGGTTGAACGCTTCTTACCGACGCGGTCAGCCAGCTGTTCCTGGGAGAGGTGGCACACCTCCATAAGATCCTGAAAGCCCAGCGCAATCTCTATGGCATTAAGATCCTCGCGCTGGATATTCTCCACCAGTGCCATTTCGCGAGTCTTAGCATCATCCCCCTCCACAATGTGCACCGGCACGGTATCCAGGCCAGCCAGCTTTGACGCACGCAAACGGCGTTCACCAGCCACCAGCTCGTAGCGCTCCCCAACCCGACGTACCGTAAGCGACTGGATCACGCCGTAGGACTGTATGGATTCGGCCAGCTCAGCCAGCGCCTCCTCATCGAAGTCCTCACGCGGATTGTTGGGGTTAATATCTATCAGATTGAGGTCTACCTCAACCTCGCTTACCCCCATTTCCTTTTTGGGGGGCGACTTCTGCGGTGCGGATGCCTCTGCGGGCGATGCGTTTATCTCCTGCGCCGCCTTCTCCAGGGAGTCTATGCTATCATCCGCTGGTAGACCAGGAAGGATTGCATCTATCCCCTTACCAAGGGCGGGTTTCTTGCCTGCCATACCTACGCCTCCTCCTGCTTATCATCCTGCGAGGACTCCGCACGCACAGTATTACGCTCCAGCAGCTCATGCGCCAGGTTGAGATAGTTGGTCGCACCGGCGCTCCCCGGATCGTAAGTTATGATGGGCTGTCCGTGGCTGGGAGCCTCGCTGAGCTTTACATTCCGCTGAATCATGGTCTCGAAAACCATAGAACCGAAATGCTGCTTTACCTCATTCACGACCTGGTTGGCCAAGCGCGTACGCGCATCGTACATCGTGAAGAGGAAGCCCTCTATCTTAATCATCGAGGCGTACTTCTGCTGCACTATCCTTATCGTATTGAGCAGCTTACCCAGCCCCTCCAGAGCGAAGAACTCGCACTGCACCGGTATGATAACAGAATCGGCCGCTGCCAGGGCATTCAGGGTGACGAGCCCGAGGGATGGAGCGCAATCGATGAATATGTAGTCGTACTCATCAAGCAGGGGGGCGATCGCATTCTTGAGCACAAACTCACGATGCGGCCGCTCTATCAGCTCCACCTCTGCCCCTACCAGATTCACATGCGAGGGGATGACATCCAGCGAAGCCATATCACCCCCAACATTGAGGAGAACATCATGCGGGTCAAAGCCCGCCTCGCCCTCATGGGTTATGCACTCGTATATACCAGCCGTTGCCCTATCCGTAAGGCCCAGACCTGAGGTCGAGTTTGCCTGCGGGTCTGCGTCTATAAGGAGTACCCGCTTGTTGAGCACCGCCAAACAGGCCGACAGGTTAATGGCGGTGGTCGTCTTACCCACACCACCCTTTTGATTCGCTATAGGGATTACTTTGGCCATTGCTCCGTACTTTTCCTTTCTTCTACTGCGACATAAATTGCTCAGTATCCATACACCAAGGGATAAGAACCCTATGGTATGGGGACGCAAATATAAGCATTTAAAGACAACTCGCACGCCGCAAAGTACCAATTCGGCTAACTACAGGACGCTGTACGAGGGGAATAGGCAGAGGGAGTTGCTGTTAGCTCGGAAAGCAGAAACAGAACAAACAGTACAAAGCCACCAGCATTAGCAACGCAAGTCTGGCGGAAAGGCTGTGGGCTAGCCCCGTTGAACAAAGTGTAAAAGCAAAAAACAACCACCCAATACAGAGCAACGGCCCGTAGGCATAGCGGCTCGCCGCATGCCTCAATCTGCCCCAACCACCAATACCCCCCTAAACCGCCCCCCTCCCCCTACAAAAAAGGGGTGCGCCCTCGCGCACCCCTCCCAAAGCAAATATATCCTCCTACTGCAGCAGCGTAACGTTCCCCTTCATGTCGAACAGGTCACCGTTGAAGAACTCGCCGGTGCAACGGAAGGCGAATACCCCCATAGGCAGCAGCCTGCCCTTCATGTAGCCGTTCCAGCCCTGCAGCGGGTTCGTCGTCTCGTAGATCTGCTCGCCCCACCGCGTGAAGATCTGCAGCTTGTACT
>PDWI01007058.1_pt1 | contig 13838 bp, 13 predicted proteins | sample 1430891 | NCBI WGS metagenome assembly PDWI01 (sample SAMN01162508, study PRJNA174530) | Oral metagenome, whole genome shotgun sequencing project. | biome: Marine environment; feature: Marine mammal; material: Swab sample of the gingival sulcus; isolation source: swab sample of gingival sulcus...
GGGTTTTAGTGGAGCATAGGGGATTCGAACCCCTGACCTCTTCCATGCCATGGAAGCGCGCTACCAACTGCGCCAATGCCCCTTAGACTTTTCTATACTACTTAAACATTGCCAAATATTGCTAATATTCTTTCAAAATAACTAGGTGAAACAGCTCACGGCATTAACGCCAGCTATTTTCCAACTCATCCGTATTTGGCAAAATCCGATTATAGGAACGTAATCGCCACGCAGGCTGTGCACCCACTCGCGGAACCAATAAAGCCCAATGGCAATTATCCAATCCTTGCATACCTGCCCATTGTGAAGGATTTAAACCCAATAGGGAAATTACGCCATTAACTATTGCTCCCCCGTGTGCCACAAAAAGCAAAGTGTCCCTATCGTGTGCGGTAGCGACCGCTGCCTCTACCGCAGCTACCACCCGCGCTCCACAATCAGCACGTGTTTCTACCCCAACGTCTAACGGTTGATCCCCATCACGCCAAGTCTGCCACTGCTGTGGCCATTGAGCTTTGATTTCCGCAGAAGTTAAGCCCTCCCAAAGTCCATAATTTCGTTCACGTAAACGAGTATCCGTAATTGGCGTAATACCCAGTTGTTCGCCCACAATTTGCGCCGTGTCCAAAGCTCGCACCAAATCTGAACTAATAATTTTCGTCGGCTTTAATTGTGCAATATGTGGAGCAATTTCACGGGCTTGCTCAATCCCTCGCGCATTTAACGGAAAATTTGAAGCACCTTGAATTCGTGCCTGCAAATTATAGTCAGTTTGCCCGTGCCGTAAAAATATAATCCGCTCTACACTCATCAGACTCTTACATGCCCAAATCAGAAAAATCAAAATAGGCAGCTAAAGACGACTGGTCACCAGCTGGATCAGCTTGAATATCAGCCGGTAAATCAATCTTGGGACAATCACCCCACAATTTTTCTAACGCGTAATATTCACGATCTTCATCCTGTTGCACGTGTACCATAATTTCACCAAAGTCCAACAAAACCCAGTGTGCTTCTCCTTCTAAGCCCTCACGGCGTACCCGCTTATAACCCGATTTTTCCACGGCTTCTTCCACTGTATCCACCAGTGCACGCACCTGCCGTTCACTGCTTCCAGAAAGCACTAAAAATACATCCGTTAAAACCAGACGTTCACTAACGTCAATAGCAGTAATAGAGGTAGCCTTAAGCTCGGATGCTGCTCGGGCAGCCGTAATCGTTATATCTTTGGCAATTTCGCTAGCACTCACACAAATCTCATTTTCTATATCGGCTATTAAAGTAGCATTGCGGTTAAGCTAGGTAAATCAGAACTAACACCTAAACTTAAGAAAGTAGAATAGAACCAAGAACCAGCTAAATAGCCAACAATTGCCCCAATAATAACCAATACAATTAACGTTAAAACACTACGATATTGCGTAGATTTAGGCTCATTAACTACTTTTACTTCTGCTGATGACTCCGCAATTACTGCCAGCTCTTCAGCATTAGGTACGGGAACACTATTATCTTCTGCAACTACTCCCGTAACTATTTCTGTTTCCAAATCAACTTCTGCCACTTCTGGCGCGTCAATTTCTAGCTCACCAGCTTCTGGTTCCGCAACTTCAACGTCAGTTACTTCTGGCTCCACCACTTCTGGTTCCAGTATCTCTGCAACGGCTTCTGTTGCCGTTTCCGGTTCTACCTCTACTGACGTATCTGTATCTGCAGTATCCATTTCATCTGTAGAATCTGCTTCAGGTTCTACAACTGGCTCAGTTTTCCGATCACGGCTAGTAAGGTCAAGGAGTTTGGAACGTAACGAAGCAAATTTTTCTCCACCGAAACTTTTTTCTTCAACATTTTCTTCGGGTGTATGTTCTACCGCAGTTTCTACTGCAACTTCCGCTTCTGCATCTACCTCAACTTCTACAACCTCATCCACATTTTCCGCAGGTGTAGGTTCAGCTTCAGGTTCCTGAAAACGATCAAAAACCGAAGTACGTTCAGGAGTAACATCTGCAGTATCCGTATTAGTATTATCAACACTAAACGCCTTAGTAGCAGCCCGTTCCGCTTCACGTAACTCTTTACGCGACGGACGACGCAACCGTAATTCTTGCGTTTCAGTTAAACTCGGTTCACTACTTGAACGCACCGCAAGTTTTCCTTGCTCTCGTAATTCTTTACGAGATAGGCGTGGAGTCTCACTCATTTACGCTCCTTCCTCTCACCTGTAACTTTTATATTGTAGCGTAATCCGTGCTTACTGGGAATTAGTTACCAAAGCAGTTGAATTAGCTGGGGTTCTTTTATAGAGCTGATATTTAGCAATATAGCGAACCACTCCATCTGGAACCAAATACCAAATTGGATGATCTGCTAATACCCGTTGCCTAATATCGGTAGAAGAAATAGCCATAGCAGGTACTTCTAAAAGCGTAATCCGATCTTTAGGTAAACCGTCTGCTAAATCAAGTTTATGACCAGGACGAGTAACCCCCACAAAATGCGTCATATTCCAAAGTTTAGCCTGATCTTTCCAATGTAAAATTTCCGGTAACACATCAGCACCCGTAATAAAAAATAAATCAGCATCAGCATATTCTTTAGCAATATCGGTTAAAGTATCAATCGTATAGGTAATTCCTCCACGATCAATATCCACCCGAGAAACTGAAAAACGCGGATTATGTGCAGTGGCAATAACCGTCATTAAATAACGATGTTCGGCAAAAGTAACGGCACGATCTTTTTTGAATGGTTGTTTACCAGCCGGTACGAATACCACTTCATCTAAATCAAAACGATCTTGCACTTCAGAAGCCGCCACCAAATGCCCATGATGAATGGGGTCAAAAGTACCACCCATAATTCCAATACGGCGACGATTCTTTCCGCTAAACTCTTTAGCGCACATGTCCAGCACCTCGCACAATCCACATTGTAGTCGTCATTTCTCGTAATCCCATTGGTCCACGCGCATGCAGTTTTTGCGTAGAAATACCAATTTCCGCCCCAAAACCGAATTCACCACCATCGGTAAATCGCGTAGAAGCATTAACCATTACGGCAGCCGAATCCATACCAGCAATAAAAGTATCCACAGTTAGCGCATTTTCACTAACTATTGCCTCAGTATGCCCACTAGAATATTGCAAAATATGCGTAATTGCCGTACCTAGATTGGGCACAATACGCACTGCAATTTCCTTAGCTAAATACTCGGTTTCCCAATCTTTTGTCCTGGCTACTTCCACTCGCAATTGCGGTGAAGCAAACTTTTTAGCCTCTTCATCTAAATGAACTAATACGTTTTCGCGGGCAAAGACTTCAAATATTCGCGGTAAAAAGTCTGCTGCAATATCTGTGTGCACCAATAGTTTCTCCGCAGCATTACACACTCCAATACGGTTTAATTTTGCATTTTCTACAATACGCACAGCCATTTCTAAATCAGCATCTTTATCTACATAAACGTGCACATTTCCCGTACCCGTTTCAATTACCGGCACAGTTGCAGTTTCTATCACCGTTTTAATTAGTTCCCCACCACCACGTGGAATAACTAAATCCACCAGTGAACGCGCGCGCATTAAAGCTACTGCCCCCGCACGGCCAAATTCATCTACGGTTGTAACCAAAGCACGAGGCATATTAACGCTTTCTAAAGCATCTCCAATAATTTCTACTAACGCCATATTAGAATGCAAAGCAGCACTACCACCACGTAGAATAACCGCATTACCAGATTTTAATGCCAAGACTGCCGCGTCTACCGTAACATTAGGACGAGCCTCATAAATCATGCCAATTACCCCAAATGGCACCCGCTTTTGCTGTAAATGCAAACCGTTGGGAAGAATTTTTTCCGTTACAATCTCCCCGCAAGGATCAGGTAAAGCAATCACACTACGCACAGAATCCACCATATTGCTAACTACTTGCTCCGTAAGCAATAACCGATCTAAAAGCCCACTACTCATACCAGCTTTTTGCGCTAAACTCATATCTTGTGCATTAGCCGTAATTATTTTTGCTACATTATTTTCTAAAGCCCACGCAATAGCCTCTAAGCAAATATTTTTTTGTGCATTGGACACATTACGTAAAACACGGGAAGCCTGCTTTGCTTCACGTGCCTTATTTTCCACTATAAATGTGACGTCCACGTTATTTTCGTTCACAACACCACTCTATGGGAATAAGTAGAAATTTTGCGCGTTATACATAATGATAAATATAACGGAACTTTATCCAATAACGAAAGGCAATTATGGCTACCGTAGACATTACCACTGAAAACTTTGAAGAAAAAATTAAAGAAGGTATCGTAATTCTTGATTTTTGGGCATCGTGGTGTGCACCTTGCCGTGCATTTGGTCCAACTTTTAGTGCCGTATCCGAAAACTATCCAGACATTATTTTTGGCAAAGTAGATACAGAAGCACAGGGCGAATTAGCCCAGGCATTTAACATTATGTCCATTCCAACGGTAATGGTTTTCCGCGAAGGCATTAAACTTTTTGAAGGTGCTGGCGCATTAGATAAAAATGCATTAGAAGACCTCATTAAGCAGGCTAGCGAACTAGATATGGACAAGGTGAAAGCAGAACTTACCGAAACAGAATAATTACGTAATAGCTTTTAGGGGCAGAGTATAAAATACTTTGCCCCCAAATTATATGCTGATTAAGATATTTAAATTAGTGCGAATGCTTAACAGGCAAACGTGGTAAATCCGTATCAAGTTTAGAGCGTTCCTGCAATAACGGTAAAACCCCACGCAAAATAGAAGCTAAATCAGTAGGCAAAGAAGCCGGAATAAAAATAATACCGTCAGCAGCTCCAATACTAATCCAAGATTCCACCGCATCCGCCACATCATAAACCGTACCAATAGCCGAAGATATACCCGCAAAAAGCACACTGTTATTTATTTGCGAAATTAACATTTCGCGCTCTTCGGCCGCCCTTACCGAAGCTGAAATTACCACTCCTAAATCCACAAAAACCAGAATTTGCGTATCTAATTTTTCCGCTTCTGCTAAAAGTGCAAAACGAATCTTACGCGCAACTTGCGGATCTTCTACCTTTAGACGTATTGCATTAACTAAACGTACAATTTCCGAAGCATTTTCTAAAACAAAATCCGCATCCGCAGCAATTCCCATTACGTGCACATTTAAATTTCGCGCCCGTAAAACTACTTTTTCCAATGTCTTAAAATCGGTATCAGCATTAAGATCTACCGCAATACTCGTCCATTTTTCAAAATATTCCGATAAATGTTTAATTGCCGTATCTGCACCTTGCAGCTCTGGAGGCATCTCCACACACAAACCACCATCCGGCATAATCTCTGACAGCTTTACCGCAGCCCGAATACCATCAAGCACCTCATCACGTGCTTTTTGATCCGAACGATTTTGAAAACTTTTATCTAAACTAACGAAATCTAAACCACCCTGTAAAGCAGCCTTAACCGAAGCTGCCAAACGCGGAAAATTAAGATTTTCTTTTGCCTCTTCTATACCGTATTCCCCCGGCACAGTAATAGACTGCGCACCCAAAGCAGATAAATCAATTCCCAGCCAAGCCGTAGTATAGTGATCTGGAATATCCGATACATCATTCACATCTAAAGATGACGAATCAACTAGTGCCTTTTTAGAGGCAAGTAATTCGATAGTCACGATATTACCTTTCCAACTATTTACTTTTAGCTACCACAATTTTTAATCTTATAGCTCTCTGTCGTTTCCAAATATAGTTGAAAACTTTCTAGCTATTTACATATAAATAAAGTATAACCACTAAATATACCTTACGTCGCTAAAAACAGCATAAATTTACACACAAAAATTAGTTTACAAGATCATCTAAATGTACGACTGGACGCAGATTACCCTTCAGCTGACCAGATTGTTTCTGCGTAATAAAACGTAAAATTTCACCGTCAGAAAAGGCACTCAAACCTTTAGCAATAACTTTTCCAGAAACGTCTTTAATTTCCACCAAATCACCGGCTGCAAAAGAACCCGTTACGGAGTTTATACCCACTGCCAGTAACGATGCCCCTCCACTGGCAAGAGCCTGTGCAGCCCCCGCATCAACAGTAAGCACACCCCGCACTTGAGCTGAATAACGCAACCATAAAGAACGTGCACTTTGCCTACGCCCCCGTGGTACGAACCAAGTTCCTACCATCTCTCCCGCCAAAGCTAACTCTAAATCATCCGTAGCGGTAAGTAAGGTAGCCACTCCACCGGCAGTAGCAATTTCTGCCGCCGCCACTTTAGTACGCATACCCCCAGTACCAACCGCGGAACCTTTACCGGTAATACTAAATTTTTCCAATTCTCGTAAATCGCTAACTTCAGAAATTAGTTGTGCACCTGGCTCATTAGGGGATTTATTATAAAGCCCCGCCACGTCCGTACAAAGCACCAAAGCCGTTGCATCAACTAAATGTGCCACCAATGCTGCTAACCGATCATTATCTCCAAAACGTAAATCATCGGTAACTACGGCATCATTTTCATTAACAATCGGGATTACCCCATAATCCATAAGCCGACGTAAAGAAGCCTGCGCATTAGCATAGTGACGACGATTAACCACATCATCGGGAGTAAGTAACACTTGACCTACACTAATTCCATATTTTGCAAACAGCTCCACATAAACCCGCATTAGTTGCGATTGCCCCACCATAGCAGCAGCCTGCTGATCACGCACATTCTTTGGACGTGCCTTAAAACCAAGCACGCCAATTCCCGCAGCCACCGAACCCGAGGACACCAACAAAACTTCTTGCTCACGTTTATAGGCAGCTGCCACCACGGACACAAGTTTTTCTAATCGTTCTTGATCAAGCGAACCATCACTACACGTTAAAGAAGAAGAGCCCACTTTAATCACAATACGTGGTGCGGTGCCCAGTAATTTTCGATTAGCTAGTAGCGGTTTCATTCTATTGTGATCCCTCTGCACTCGGATCTACCCAGTGACCCGCCTGCCGTTCCGTCCAAAGTTCTTGTCGCGCTAATTCTTTTGCATCCATAGCATCATGGTAAAGTGCTTTTCTTTCTTTACGGGAAAGTCGCCCATTTTCTTGTAACCGTTCATCTTCTCCCCGAGGACCCAGTAATTCTGCTCCACTACTTAAAGTTGGCTCCCAATCAAAGATTATTCCTCCGTCTTCTGGGCCAATAACCACCATATCACCAGCTCTAGCACCCGCTGACACCAATGCTTTTTCAATCCCTAATTTAGCTAAACGATCCGAAAGATATCCTACCGCCTCATCATTAGAAAAATCGGTTTGCCGTACCCAACGTTCGGGCTTAACCCCGCGAATTTGATAAAAGAATTCATCATTTTTTCTACGTTTATCAATAGTAAAAGCAGCAGATTCTTGACGTTGTAGCGGACGTATAACCGTACGCGTAGTTTCGGTAAAGAGTTGCGCCTCGCGCTCATGAACTACCGTCACAATTTTTGCTAAAGCATAGCCTAACTCATTCAAACCTTCAGTAGTAACCGCTGAAATAATAAATACCGGCAACTGCCGTGCTTTAATTTCTTGCGCCACAAATTCCGCTAGCTCTCGTGCTTGCGGAACATCCGCCTTATTTAATACCACCACGCGGGGACGTTCCATAAGTGGAATACGCCCTGCTATTGGTGGAATTTGTCGGGCATAACTTGCTAATTCCGCTTCAATCATATCCAAATCACTAAGCGGATCACGATTCGGCTCAATAGTAGCGCAATCAATTACGTGTACGATGGTGGCACAACGTTCAATATGGCGTAAAAATTCTAAACCTAACCCTTTACCCTGCGCAGCACCAGGGATTAACCCCGGAACATCAGCAATTGTAAAACGAATTTCACCTTTATCCACCACCCCTAAATTAGGGACAAGCGTGGTAAAAGGATAATCAGCAATCTTCGGACGAGCCGCACTCATTGCGCCAATTAAAGAAGATTTACCCGCGGACGGATAACCAACTAATGCTACGTCTGCCACCGACTTTAACTCTAGTAATAAATCTAATTTTTCTCCCTCATCACCAAGTAGGGCAAAACCGGGAGCCTTACGTTTAGGAGATGCAAGCGCAGCATTACCAAAACCGCCCTGACCACCTTCAGCAGCAATAAAGCGTGCACCTAAACCAACTAAATCGGCTAAAATATTTCCATCAATATCCTTAACCATAGTGCCATCAGGTACGCTGACAATTAGGTCTTCTCCACGTTTACCATGTCGTAAATCACCAGCACCCTGACCACCGTTACCAGCTTTCAAATGTGGACTATGATGCAAATGTAATAAAGTAGTTTCTTGCCCATCTACTTCTAAAATAATATCGCCACCACGACCACCGTTACCGCCATCCGGGCCACCCAGTGGCTTAAACTTTTCCCGATGCACCGAAGCCACTCCATTACCGCCTTTACCGGCTTCTAAATGGAGCGTTACCCGATCTACAAAACTTGCCATAACTTTCCTTAAAAAACAAGGGGTGGAGAGCAACGCCCTTCACCCCTAAAGTTTTTAGTTTTACTGTTTAAGCATCAGCCAAAACAATATTCACCACTTTACGATCACGATGAACACCGAATTCAACCGTACCTTCAGCTAGTGCGAAAAGGGTATCGTCTTTTCCACGACCAACATTAGCACCTGGATGAAAATGTGTGCCACGCTGACGCACAATAATTTCACCAGCGTTTACAAACTGACCACCAAAACGTTTTACGCCTAGTCGCTGTGCATTAGAATCGCGACCATTACTGGTAGAACTGGCGCCCTTTTTATGTGCCATTTTCCTTAACCTGCTCTCTTATAAAAACGAAAGATAATTATTTAATACTTGTAACCTTAAGACGGGTTAGTTGCTGACGGTGTCCCTGACGCTTACGATAACCGGTCTTATTCTTATATTTAACGATCGTAATCTTCGGACCTTTTTCCTCCCGAATGATTTCCGCTGTTACTTTAGCGGTAATACCGTCAGATACAGTAGTAACTTTCTTGCCATCGACAAGCATAATTGGCTCAAGCTCAACTGTATCGCCAGCTTCACCCTGCATTTTATCTACAACGAGAATGGACCCAACGGCTACCTTCTCTTGGTGCCCGCCCGCCTTCACAATCGCGTAAACCACGTTCTACTCATCTCTGTCGATACGGCTGTGGATGCTTTTTGCATACACACTTTACTAAGACGCTCTCATAGCGCCAAAACAACAGCATACTGTAATAACGCTATTTTCAACAAGTTAGAAAAGGGCGATAATCGCCACATTAAACACTTATTTTGTTACTGCGTACGCCCCAATACTACTCATTCTTTTTTCTAATCGGAAAACTCATAATTGCGGAAGTCGGTGAAGTTTTAGGAGTAATCGTCCCTGCAGAGCTAACGCGACGTCGCTTCGGTTTTTGTTCGCTTGTTGTCTTCCCTGTTTCTGCTGCTGGCATATCTGGCGTTACCACTGTATTTTCTACAACTAAAACCGGCTTAGAATCAGTAGCTTCTGCTAACGGTTCCACATTTTTAGTATTTATCCGCCGACGCTTTCTAGTACGTTCTGGCTTTTCTTGCGAATTATTTTGCGCGGTATTTTCGTTACGTGTTTTTTCCGCACGTGCCTTTTTCTCGCCACGAGTTTTTTTCTTTACCTTTTTTTCTTCGTCTTTATGTACCGCTGCCGCAATATTAGCCAAGGCAGCCTTGACTTCAGCCTGTTTCTTTTCCGTTTCCGCCGAATCGGATTGTGCACTATTCTCCACAACCGATTCATCCACTAGCGGAGCATCGCCTTTTTCCACCGGATTAGCATGACTAATATAGCCCTGCCCCTCGCAACTTTCGCAGGTAGTGGAAAAAGCTTCTACTAAACCCTGCCCAATACGCTTACGCGTCATTTGAATTAGACCAAGCGAAGTAACTTCAGCTACCTGATGACGGGTGCGATCTCTTCCTAAACACTCAATTAAACGACGTAATACTAAATCTCGATTAGATTCAAAAACCATATCAATAAAGTCAATTACAATAATTCCGCCGATATCACGCAAGCGTAACTGACGCACAATTTCTTCTGCGGCTTCCAAATTATTACGCGTTACAGTTTCCTCTAAAGTTCCACCTTCACCGGTAAAACGTCCCGTATTCACATCAATTACAGTCATTGCTTCGGTACGATCAATTACCAACGAGCCACCCGAAGGTAAAAACACCTTTCGGTCAAATGCTTTTTGCAACTGTTCATCAACACGATACTTAGCAAAAATGTCAGTATTATCGTCCCAATGACGTAAACGATCTTCTAATTCTGGAGACAGTTGATGCACATAATCGGAAATGGTATCCCAAGTATCATTGCCAGAGATTGTTAAATTATTAAAATCTTCATTAAAAATGTCGCGTACCACCCGCACTGCAAGTTCGGGCTCACCCTTTAATAGCGACGGTGCATTCTTAGAACTCTTTGACTTAGTTTCTACACTCTTCCAAGACTTAATTAAACGTTTAATATCCTCACTAAGCTGCTCTTCGGTTGCTCCCTCAGCCGCTGTACGCACTATCACTCCATGCTCTTCGGGCACTATCTCTTTTAGAATTCGCTTTAACCGCGTACGTTCTTTAGGGGGTAATTTACGAGAAATGCCAGTCATTGCGCCCGCATTAGGCACTAACACCAAATGCCGACCTGCCAACGTAACCTGACCCGTTAACCGCGCACCTTTATGCCCAATTGGATCTTTTGTTACCTGCACTAAAACCGTATCGCCAGATTTTAGCGCATCTTCAATTTTCCGATCTCGTTCTTTAACATCGGACTTTTCCCAATTAACTTCGCCCGAATACAGCACCGCATTACGCCCTTTTCCAATGTCCACAAAAGCAGCTTCCATAGAAGGTAGGACATTTTGCACGCGACCCAAATAAACGTTACCCACCATTGAAGTTTGGGTATGCCGTGCCACATAATGCTCTACCAGCACCCCGTCTTCAATAACGGCAATTTGATTTAAGCCATTTTGCTCCCGTACCAGCATTTCACATTCTACTGATTCCCGCCGTGCTAAAAATTCTGGCTCAAAAATCGTACTCCGTCGAATATGCTGGCGACCTTCACGGCGACGCTGACGTTTGGCCTCTAAACGTGTTGATCCTTTCGGAGCAACTACCCCATCGGAACTTTCGGTAACCGCACGCCGACGTCGCCGACGCACCACTTTTCCGTCCTCGGTAACATTTTCCACACTGCTAGTTTCCGCAGACTTATCATCCTGTACTTTTACTCGTTTACGCGTGCGCTTAAGCGAATTGTTATTCTCTTCATTAGCATTAGATTTATTTTCTTTTACTTTACGATTACGAGTACTCCGTTTCTCATTTTCGCCCAGTTCTATATCAAATATTGGAGCAGGAGAAGCTTCCAATGTCGGAAACTCTGGAGCAGTAAAAGGTAAATCAAAGCTAATATTTTCTACCGTATAAGTAGCGGTAACAGGAATAATGTTTTCTTGTGCAGAAAATTTTAGTGCCGTTAAAGTAGGGGAAACTGTTTCAGGCACAGACACGGGTGCTACTTGTGAAAGCGATTGAGCAACTGCCTGTGCAACTTTTTCCTTATGTTGAGCTAAGTTTTCGGTATTTACTGTTTTATTACGGTTACGAGTAAATAATCTTCTAGCTACTGATTTTTTTTCATCAGTCATCGATATGCTCCCCTAGTAGCCACGCTAAGTGCATCTTTCCTTAGCATAACTACTACTTTTGTCGTAGCCTGCATTATGCAGCAAAGTCTTACAGCGATTTAGGTTCCGGCAAAAACAAAATTCGGTGCCCAGATATCCTAATCGTATTGAGTAGATGCTTAACTCAACCTCTTGGCAATTATACACGGTCTAAATAATAAATAAAGGAGAAACCCTCCTAATTAGGTATTAACGAAACTATTTTGTTGCGTAAAAAATTATTTACTTTTACATATAAAACCCCACGTAAAAAGTATTATTAGGTTTGGGTAAGAAAAAAACTTAGTTAAATGATGATTTGTTAGTTGAAAAAGCTTTTTTAATGTTTCAAAATTACGTTTGATAGTGTTTTGGTGGCTTTAGTCCTACTAAAACAGATACTTATATATTTAGAAGTCAGCATAATGCATGCCTCTAAATATATAGAAATACGTAGTAAATGGTGAAAGGTAATCACATTGGAAGCCCTAGACCTAGCAAGATGGCAATTTGGTATCACCACGGTGTACCACTTTATTCTAGTGCCACTAACCATCGGACTATCGCCTCTGGTAGCAATTATGCAAACCAAATGGCTAAGAAGTGGCGATGAAAAGTGGCTTAAACTATCTGAATTTTTTGGCAAAATTTTACTTATAAATTTTGCACTTGGCGTTGCCACCGGTATCGTACAAGAATTCCAGTTCGGTATGAACTGGTCAGAATATTCAATTTATGTTGGCGATATCTTCGGCGCACCGCTAGCATTTGAAGCTCTATTGGCATTCTTCTTAGAATCAACTTTCTTGGGCATTTGGATTTTTGGACGTGGACGTATTTCTCCACGCATGCATACGGCATCAATTTGGCTGATGGCACTGGGAACTAACATTTCCGCCCTATTCATTTTGGCTGCTAATTCCTTTATGCAGAACCCCGTAGGTGCAACCTATAACCCAGAAACTGGGCGCGCAGAACTTGCCGGAAAAGCTGGATTCTTAGACGTTATTTTCTCCCCTACCAGCATGTACACCTTCCTACACACGATTACCTCATCATTACTTTTAGCTGGATTCCTAATTGCCGGAATTTCCTTCTGGTGGATCGTACGTAGCGTTAAGCGTGGCAATGTAGCAGAAGCTACTAACTACTGGCGTCCAGCAGCTAAGTTTGGTTTCGTTACCGTACTTATTGCTTCAGTTCTCGTAATGGGTTCTGGACACTTCATCGGTCAGCATATTTATAAAGTGCAACCAACTAAGATGATTGCTGCTATGGGCATTAGCGAAACTGAAGAATCCGCAAAGCTGGGACTCCTTATGAAAGGAACCGAGCTAAACGAAGATGCAATCGTAACGCTACCTGTCCCCGGTTTAGAATCCTTTATGGTAACTAATCATTTCTCGGGTCCAGAGTCAGAGCTAACTGGCGCAACCGAAATCAATGAGAAATACAAAGAATACTTTAGTGACACCTACGGCGAAGATCAAAACTATATGCCTAATCCATTTGTTGCTTTCTATTCTTTCCGCATTATGATGATATTTGGATTTATTTCCACCGGTCTGGCGCTACTCGGTTTATGGTTTTTACGTAAAGGTAATTTACCAAGTTGCAAACATAAAGCACACCTATTCCTCTGGGCAATTCCACTCCCATACTTAGCAGCCACATTCGGTTGGATTCTTGCTGAAATGGGTCGTCAGCCTTGGGTAGTATATCCAAACTTTGAAGCCCAGCCAATGGACACTACCGCTCCATCTGAGCTCATCAACAAACTCACCGACTACGGCGTATCACAAACCGTACTACCCGTAGAAATCCTAATTTCTATGGTAGTATTCACGCTACTTTATGCAGCGTTAGGCGTAGTTTGGTTCGTATTGCTGAAACGCTACACGGTTGAAGGTATAAATCCTGCTAAAAAGATCAATACCGACCTTGTAGACCTACAAGATGAAAATGCTAAATTAAGCTTTACCTACTAGGATTAAGGACGCTATAAAATGGAACTCTCAATTTTACAAATTCTTTGGTTTGTCCTAATCATTGTGCTTTGGATTGGCTATGTAACCCTTGAAGGCTTCGG
>PDWI01007061.1_pt1 | contig 13836 bp, 9 predicted proteins | sample 1430891 | NCBI WGS metagenome assembly PDWI01 (sample SAMN01162508, study PRJNA174530) | Oral metagenome, whole genome shotgun sequencing project. | biome: Marine environment; feature: Marine mammal; material: Swab sample of the gingival sulcus; isolation source: swab sample of gingival sulcus...
AAAAGCTAACAGCCAAAAGCTCAAAAACAACAACCAAATGAAAACACATAAAATAATTTTTCTTTTAATTCTTCTCACCGTAAGCTCATATAACACTTATAGTCAACCATTTACAGACACAATTAAAGAGAACTTAAATGTTTATAATTCGCAAAAACCAACCGAAAAAATTTATCTTCATTTAGATAAAACCCTCTACGGGCAAGGAGATTACATTTTCTACAAACTCTATCTAACAGAGGGAGTTACCAACACACTAAACCCAATAAGCAATATTGCGTACGTGGAATTGCTCAATCCCCAAGGTTCAGTTATCAATGCGCACAATTTGTTGCTTTCAGACGGTATGACGAACGGTTTTTTTGAGATAAAATCCTCTTTTAAAGGAGGTTTGTACAAAATCCGAGCCTACACAACTTGGCAGAGAAATTTTGAAAATCCCGCCGTTTTTGAAAAAGAAATCATTATTCAAAAAGTGGTAACTCCCAACGTTTTGCTCAAAATTGATTTTGACAAAGAATCTTACGGAGGTGGCGACGAGGTTACGACCGAAGTCAGCGTTAAAAACCTTCATAATTTGCCTGTCAGAAATCACCCCGTTACGGCAAAAATCTTCCTTGCCGGAAAATTATACAAAGAGTTAAATTTAACAACAAATCCCGACGGAAAACTGCAAATCAAGTACCGTCTGCCCCAAAATCTTGCCACAAACGACGGAATTATAAACGTTCAACTCAAATACAACGAGCAAACCGAAGCTATCACACGCGCGATTCCCATTGTTTTGAATAAAATCGATGTAACTTTCTTTCCCGAAGGCGGTTACATTGTTGCCGGCACAAAAAATCGCATTGCTTTTGAAGCTCTTAACGAATTTGGTTTACCTGCTGATATTCAGGGCATTATAATGGACGAAACGGGTAAAACCATAGCCGAATTTTCAAGTTTTCATCAAGGTATGGGAGCATTTAGCTTTGTTCCCGAAAAAAATATGCGTTACAAGGCTCAAATCACTTCGCCATTTAAGCTCGACACATTATTTATATTACCCAAATCTCGAAATACGGGTTTTGTTCTTTCGTACCAAAAGACGGAAAATAAAAATCTTTGTTTTACTATATTTTCCGACAAAACGACAACCGCCTATTTGACGGCTACGGAACGCGACAGTATGTTTTTTTGCAAAGAAATTTCCCTCACCAAAGGACAAAATACGGTTCTCATTCCCGACCAAAATATCACTGACGGAATTATCCGCGTAACGCTGTTTAATAATTCGGGAATGCCTGAATGTGAGCGACTTATATATCACGGCAAAATTGTCCCTTTAAAAATTGATGTTGAAGTCGAAAAAGAAGATTTTTTAAGAGAAGAATCTACCGAAATCAAAATCACGACCACCTACAACGATAAACCCGTAAGTGCCAATTTGTCGATGGCGATGGTAGATGACAAGAACATAACTTTTGCCGATGATAAGCAAGATAATATTTTGTCGTGGATGCTGATGAGTTCGGAGATAAAGGGCAAAATTTACGAGCCTTCGTTTTACTTTGACCCGCAGGAACAAAAAGCCCGAAAGGCGCTCGACTTTGTGTTGATGACGCACGGTTGGCGTCGATTTTCGTGGACGGAAGTGTTAAACGAACAACCAAATGTTAGTTTTGCCGCCGAAATAGACAGAACCGTCATCGGAAAAGTTGTGAAAAGTAGAAACGGAAAAGGTGTACAAGCCCAAGTTTGGCTGTTTGAATTAGCAAACAAAAATAGAGTTGCCACGCTTCAAACCGATTCAAACGGTTTTTTCACTTTCAACAAAGTCGATCCAACGGTTAAACTTATGTTGCTGGCAAAATATAAACGAAAAAAATCAAAAAAAATCAAAATCTTAATTCTTGACAATGATAAATTACAAAATGCTAATATTTTTGCAAACAACGACAAAATAAGCGATAGCTTGATATTGCAACAATATTCCGAAAGCCCCCAAAAGAATAATCAGAAAAAAATCAGAAACAATTTAGATATTATTGATTTTTATTCTAAATGTTATCCGAAGTACAACGAGCCGATTTACACCCGTTGCCTTGTAAGAAGCAGTTCCGAAAAATTTCGTTTCTACACTTTGGTATCCGTAGCCGGCAAAAGACTAAGCTCCAATTTGAGTGGCAATATACCGGGCTTACAAATAACCCGTGCGTCGGGAGCGGTGGGAGCAAATACGCTGGTAACTCTGCGCGACGCTTCGTCGTACAACACCAAAACACCTCTGGTAGTTGTTGATGGAGTACCGATTTCAGGCGACCCTTTCAATCTACCGGACTATATCAGCTGTAGTAATGCCTCATATATTGATCCGCTTGATATTGAAAAAATGACACTTATAAAAGGGGCGCAAGCAACGGCTCTCTACGGTTCGCGAGCCGCAAACGGGGTTATAGTGATTTCAACCAAACCCGCTAACAATCGCGAAAAACCTATTATTTATCGTTTAAAATCGAAACATTGTTATCTCCATTTAGACAAAATGTTGCAAAAAAAATATCAAACAGCTGCAATAGAATATTATAGTTCTTATAGATATTGGAAAAAACAAAATTCGGAGAACAACAGCAACGCCACAGTTTACTGGAACGCCCAAATAAAAACTGACGAAAACGGGAAAGCTAAAATTCTCGTTTCTTGCCCCAACAAAATCAGCTCGTACAAAATTACGGTTGAGGGAATTTCGCAAAACGGCAACATAGGACGGGGTACAAATAATTTGAACGTCATAAAACCCGTTAATATTCAAACAAAAGTACCTTACGAACTTAGTTACAACGATACAATGACAATTCCCGTTGTACTGAACAACACAACTGCAAGCAAAGTTTCGGGGAAAATTATTATTACTCACGGCGAAAAATTGATTCCGCTGAATAAAACCACAAAAAAGGTTTCAATTCCGGCAAATTCGTCTGTCAAAGAGCTTTTTTCTTTCGCAGCTTTGCCGTCTGCCGGACAGGAAAATATTGAAATTTCATTTAAAAATCAACGTCATTCGGAAAAATTAAAATATGATTTGACCATTTACCCGAAGGGTTTTGAAGTTGAAAAATCGTTTGCCGGCACAGACAGTTTATTGGAATTTTCGTTTGCCCTCAACGATCCTGTCAAAAACAGTTTTAAAGGGCAATTTAACATTTATCCCGATGCTTTGACAGATTTTACAATAAACCTAAAACATATGTTTCTGAGACCTTCCGGTTGCTTTGAGCAAGTTGCTTCAATAACTTACCCTAACATACTGGCTCTTAACTACATAAATAACAATTGTATTTCAAATCCGCAGTTAAAACAAATAGCTTTGGAGTATATTAAAATCGGATACGACAAAATTGCAGGATACGAAACAGATCAAAAAGGCTTTGAATGGTACGGGGAGACGCCTCCCAACACGGTTTTGACGGCTTACGGACTTTTGATACTCGTAGAAATGAAAAAAGTTTATCCGAACGTAGATGAAAATCTGATAGAAAGAACCAAAACTTGGCTTATGAACCGCAAAGACTGGAAAGGAAATTTTAAGCAACATAAAGATAAATACGGATTTGTCGGAACTCCGCAAAACATTGCCAATGCTTATATTGTCTATGCTCTGGCACGTGCGGGACTAACCGATTTTGAGCGAGCATACGAACACGCCAAAGCCGAAGCAATCAAGTCGCAGGACGCTTATCGCCTCGGATTACTTGCCAACGCTGCTTTTTATATAAAAAAACATGATGATTTTAATAATTTTATATCAATTTTAAAAGACGTTTTTCGGGATAAAAATTTTCGGAATGTAACGGCGGAGGCTTCGATAGCTCGTTCGGGCAAAAGGTCTTTGTCGATTGAAACTGCTTCTCTTTATTTGTTGGCTTTGCTCAAAGAAGAAACTCACGATACAACTGAAATTGAGCGAGTTAGATATTATATTTTTTCGCAAAAAAACAGAGGGTATTTTGGCAGTACGCAAGGTACGATTATGGCGCTGACGGCTCTGCTTGAATATGGAAATTTCTACAAACCGTCCAAAAAAGATATTGATTTTGAACTGACCATCAATGGCAAAACCACAAAAAAGAATATCCCGTACGACGAATTAAGACAATTTTCCTCCGATTTTGAGAAAGATATAGAAACGCAGGATTCTGTGAACGTAACGCTTAATTTTTTGTCGGGCGAGGCTCCGTATTCTTTTGATTTTAAGTGGAATGCGTTAGGTTTTAAGTCTTCGGAAGATTGCAAAGTGTCGCTTTCGACAAGTCTCGACAAACACATTGCCAAAGTCGGCGATAACGTGCGAATGAACATCTCAATAGAGAACAAGACTGACACGGTGCTTGCAATGACGATTGCCGAAATAGGTATTCCGGCGGGTCTGAGCTTGCAACCGTGGCAACTGAAAAAACTAACGGACGAAAAGGCGTGGGATTACTACGAAATTTTTGACGGAAAGCTTGTAATTTATTACGTCGAAATGGCGCCCGCAGAAAAACGCTCCATAAAATTAGATTTGAAAAGCGATATTGCCGGAAATTATACTTCTCGTGCCGGCTCTGCTTATCTTTATTACGATAATGAATACAAAGATTGGACAAAAGGTGTGAATATTAAAATTTTGGAATAGACATTGTTGGGGGACATTGTTAGTGGACGTTGTGGGGTGGACGTTGCGGGGTGGTATCAAAAATTGACAACCCCCAATATCCGATTTGGCGGATAATGGGGATTGTTTCTGTTTTTTCGCATCAAAATTGTTGGCAAATTAAAATTATTTGACAATATCAATAAGCTACAAGTGTACTAATTTTATTTTGAGTTTTAGTTTCGGTCTCGGAGCTTTTGTAGGCTTTTTCCCACTGTCCGTACATAGGATTTGGCAACACAATGTACTTGCTGCCGAACAAACTACTGTTTTCTTGAACGGTTTTTGCCCCAAATCCGTCGTTTCTATCGTTGAAAATTTCATCAAAATCTCTAAGGTTATCGCCAATCAACAAAATTATATCATAATCTTTTGCAAGCGTAGCGCGTCTTTCGGTTTTGTCGCTTGTGGTCGATTTTAGTAAAATATTTTTCTCTTCGGCAAATTCAAACCCTTCACTTTGCAAATTTCTCAAAGTTGGCTGAATATTATCCACCATTCTGTTGGACACATACAAAACTGTAACGTCGTTTTCTTTTGCAAAATTCACAAAATCTACAGCACCCGGCAACGCCTTTGCTTGTTCAAGTTTTACCCACTCGCTCCACAATTCTTTCGTAAAGGTTAGATTATTTTTTATCAAATACGCTTCAAACGGACTATTGTCCAACATCGTTTCGTCAATATCCACAACTACTGCTTTGGGTAATTCCGATTTGCTATTGTTTTTGTTGTCTAACAACTGTGTTTTTGCAAGGTTAAATGCCTGATAATAACAGGCTTGCATTTCTGCCGATTGCTGATACCAAGCTGTGGCATTTACCAAATATTCGGCAACTCCGGCCTGAACCGTAGTGGTTTCTGCTTTGTTTTCAACCGTTTTTTCTGTTGTTTTCGATTCGTTATTGCACGCACTTAGGCTTATCAAAATTGCAATAATTACTAAATAGTGTTTGTTCATTTTTTTTTAATTTTTTAATGTATTTTTAAAATAGTTTGATATTTTTATATAATAATTTGATAATCGACAACCGATATTTATAATTCCCTGATACCCAACACGATAGCAACCAACATAGAAATAATTTTTTAATTCAACGCACTACTCTGCGGGTTTACTTTTTTGTTAAAATATTGAAATAAAAACGATATTAACAGTAAAATTATACCCAAAAAAGTAAAAGAAATTATAAGTTCTTGATTGGTATCTGTCCAAAAGTCATAAAAAATTACCTTAAATAATGTAACAAAATACAAAGTTACTCCCACAACTCGCAATTGTTTTTCCTTCAAAAATATTCCTAACGTAATGATTATAAACGCTGTCAAACCCCACGCTACGGAGTACTCAAAGCGATACAAATCGCGTACAATATTTTGTATCAAAATGTGTGGTTTGTACATTTGCGTAGTAAAAAACTGTGTTGTTTCGGAGCTGACCATAAAAATCAGACAAAACACCAAAACATAGGTTACAACGTACGAAAATAAAGTCTTTTTGGGGAAAATAATTTTTATGCTCGACAGGGCAGAAATGATTGCCAAAAAAATCAGCAAAGCCCCAATGTAATGAACATTAAACTGCCAACTGCTAATTTTTGCCCCCAATAAAAACTCGCTTCTGATACTTATATATAACTTTGAGTAAAAAGCAATATAAATTATTGTTGTTACAACAGCCAAACAAGCCGCCACGATTCCCATTGGTTTTTTCCTTACAAAAAGTGCCACTAACGCCGTCAATGACAAAAATCCGAGATTGTAAACGCTTGTAAATGTGTTTACTACGTCCAAATTATCATATTTTTGCATCACCGTGTAGCGAAGCTCCAAAAGGAACGAAAAATAAACCGTAAAAACCAATATTACTATCAAAATTATGCGATAAAGATTCGTTTTTAGGAAATTTTTTATAAAATATCCGGATTCGGTATCAACTTTTGTGAGCATTATGATAATAGAAACCAGCGACGATATTACAAACAAACTTGTCAGAAAATTTTGATTAAATATCGGACGTACGTACTCCAAACTGCCCGTAGTGCTTATGTATTGATTGTACAAATCGTAGCACAAACTGATTACCATACCCACCGAAAGCATCAGCACGCTTGTTCGCATTCCTTGATGTTTCGTCCTGATTATCAAGAACATAAGCAAAACAGTTTGGAACGACCATATCATCGTTACGGTTTTGCCGTAAAATTCGATTGGAATGATGAGCGAAAAGAACATTATGCTCATCGCCAAAAATATATTTAATATTCGGCGGTCGAAATTTTTGCGTTTGTACAATGCCAAAAAGAACGAATAATTGATTATACCTATCAAACCGGCAAACAGCCCCAAATAATCGACGCCCGATGTTTTTATCAAAAAAGCTCCGGCACCGAAATATACTCCTTTGGCGGTCATAAAAATCGAAAAATCCATTTTGTGAAACTCTCGCCCTTCGCGAATGTTGTTCACCAAAACCATAAAGAAAAACAGAATGTAGAAAAGAGTTAGGAACAAAAACGCGCCCCAATATGGTATAACTTCGTTGTACAAGTAAATTTTCGTAACCAGCCACGTTGTATATATTATAAATGTGAACCCAAACGAAATAAAATTTACGAGTATGGATTTTTGATAATAATCATAAATTATTATACCAATATTTAATATTGTAAGATATGAAAATAGCACAAAATATTCGTTTGCACTAAATTTGACCGTAAAAGGTGCAATGTAAGCAGCTATAAATGTTATCAAAACTATTTCGTGCCGCTTGACCGAAATTGATATTAAAATTGTGCTTGTCAGCACGAAAATCGTAATAACAATCCAAAGCGCCAAATGTATGATATGATACTGATAATATGCCGCAAACATCGTAAAAATAAGCGATGCAATGCCTCCGCCAAGTAAAATATTGCTGAAATGAAAATATTTTTTGCGCATCAGATAGCCGACAATCAAAAAGACCAAAGTCAGGATTATACCAAAAAACAATCGCCCAAATTTGTTTATCCACTCCATATCCATCGAAACGTTTATGAAAAGCGCCAACCCCACCAAAAATGCGGCTATTCCGATTTTGTCCCAAACTTTTTCGCTCAAATAATATTCGATGTCGTCGGGAAATTTGCTTCTAAAATTCAGATATTTTTGACGTTTTTTCTCTTTTTTCAGCGCTTTTTTCTTTCGCTGTTCTTTTTTTCGGAGTTCATCTTCTTCAACCCAACTTTTGCGGGTATCTTCGTTGGAAATTGTCTTTACGATGCTGTTGTTGCCCTCTTGAATTTTGGTTACTTCGTATTTTAGGCGCGTCAGAGTTTTCGACATTTTACGCACAACTTTATTCTGGCGTATTATGTGAAAAAGTAATGTAATGCTGATTATCGACGTAAAAACAGCTAACAGTAAAAGAATATTTTGAGTAAGGTCAAGTTTCACTTATTATTTTTTTATAATTCATTGATTATCTGTCAATTAGTACTCATATTTTTGTTTGATTTCAACTCCAAATTATTTCTAAAATGTACGTCCATTTGCGTAAATGGAACTTCTATATCATTTGCCCGAAATTCCTTGTCAATTTCAAACCGAATGTCGCTTTTTACAAAATCTACGCCTATTGTTTTTTCGGTATAAAATAAAACCTTAAAATCCAACGACGAAGCCCCAAAATCGACAAACTGAACACGCGGTTCTGGCTTTTCCAATACGTCTTTGTGATTTTTTGTACACTTCAACATTATTTCCTTAACTTTCTCTGTATCAGAACCATAAGCCACACCAACCATAACAAAAAATCGCGAATAATTTTCACCTTTCGACCAATTTATAACATTGCCCGAAACCAATTTTGAGTTCGGAATAATAACCCGAACTTGGTCGCGAGTTAGGATAATTGTTGTTCTGAAACCAATTTCAACTATCGTTCCCGTTATGGCTTCGGATTCCACATAATCGCCCACTTTTATTTGTCGTTCTATCAACAAAATTATGCCCGAAATAAAATCTCTAAAAAGCTGTTGAATCCCCAGTCCGATACCGACCATCAAAGCCGCCGAACTTGCCAACAATACCGACAAATTAAATCCAATTCCTTGAAAAATTGTGATAATCGTAAGCGTCCAAATCAGGTATTTACTTATGTTATAGAGCGTTATAGATGTCGATTCTTCGATTTTCTTACGTCCAACCTGCCGATGCAAAACCAATCGGAACAACAATATTATAAACGCCGAAATGGCAAGTATTAGTACAATATAAATTAAATCCGAAACGGTTATAACTATGCTTTTTATCGTAAAAATTTTAAATTTTATTATCGAATCGTATTTTAATAAAATGATTTTCAGCGAGTAATGAACCGTGATGAGCAAAAAAAGCAATCGCAACAGAAAAAACGGCGATTTTTTGCTTCCGATATCTATTCGTTTGAACCAGTTTATAAGGAATTTATTTACAACTAAATACGCAGTCAAAATTAAACAAATCAGCGCTATCCGAATTGGCGTAACGAGCAGATATTTGTTACTTATCAGCTCTGTTTCTCGCAAAGCCGGAATTACTAACAAACTGATACCAAACAAAGTAGCAAACCAAATTGTTACAAAAATAGAAACACGTATTTTTCGCTTTTTGATTTTTTTAGAATTATAACCTGTCAAAAAGACGGCAGCGATTATAAATAAGCTCCCAAATAACAAATCCCAGTAGCTTACTTGCAAAAATTTAAAATCAATAATCAACTGACTCATAACGATTTACATATATTTTTTATTCTATACAAATACCAAAGTTGCACCAAAACCATATTTCTGGAACGACGCATCTTGATAAGATATTTTTTCGTTTTCTAAAAATGACCTTATAGCAATTCTCAAACTTCCGTTGCCTTTTCCGTGTATAAAAACCACCTTTTTTATATGATGTATTTTTTTGGCTTTTTTCAGCTCCTCTCTAAATTTAAGCATCTGATAATCAAGCATTTCCTTAGGCGACATTCCGCTCGTATCGTCCAACAATTCGTGTATATGCAGGTCGATTTCAAGAGTATCATCTTTGGGTTTTTCCTTAAATTTTTTCGGACTGTTCATAATTTTATTCTTATCTTCTTTTTCGATTTTTACTTTTCGAGCAAGTTTTTTATCAAAAGTGTTCATCGCTTCGACAATCGGATTTTCTTCGATTACCGGATACATAATCGCTTTGTCGTCGAGAAATTCGTTTTGAATAAAATATTTTTGATTGTAAAAATGCTCCGGCTTAAAATTTATGGTTCGCAACAACGGCTCTTTTAGGTCGTACGGAATTTTTCTGAAAAATATAAGCTGCACGGCAATCTCCTTAATTTCATTGATTTCCGTAAGGTCTAATGTTGTGATATTTTCGATATAATTTGGTTGCAAAACGCCCGGGTAACTAACAAAAGTGTTATCTTTTCGCACCTGATAAACGTACATAATGTGCCAATTGCTATCGTTTATCAACAGCACTTGCTGACTGCTTTGCGTTGGTTTTGAGGCATTTTGAGGCACAAAAGTCAAATAAATATTTACCTCTTCGTTGTCTTTTACCACCTGAGCTTCGTCGGAATCTAAGCTAAGTTGATTTTTTGATGTATCAGATTTTTCAACAGCTTGGGGAGCGACCTCAAAAAACGAATCACTCGTTGTTTGTTCTTCTACTTTCAACAGCGATTTTATCGGATACGGATATTCAAAATCGTCGTCGGTCTTAACTTTGGCCGTATTTTGGTCGATAATCTCGGTTATTACTCCGCCACCTATATCGTCTAAAAATTTTACTTTATCTCCTTTTTTTAAGTTCATTTTGTTATTTATTTTAGCTTGCAAATATACATATTTTTAACTTCCTTTCAAAAAACTACTTTTTTTTTGAATTTTAAATTAATGATAAAATTTTAATAATTTTAACACCTTCGTCATTCGCGTATATTACTGAAAATCAAGCCGTTATAAAACACATTTTTTATCCTCTTTATCTGTTTATTTTTAGACAATGTCAATAATTTATTTTTAATAATAACATATTGACAATCAACAACTTAATCGACACAATAAAATTCAAACCACCTGTTTGATTATTAAAATAATTATTTATAATTTCGTGGCGTAGAGGTCGGGAAGTTAATTTTTTCAAAAAACACAAAAATTTTATTTGTCCTTTGCGGTTAAAATTACAATTTTCGTCTCAACAAACTAATAATCAAATACATACAAACAATGACAGACAAAAATATTTTTAAAAACAGCTTAAAATTCTCCACAATCAGATTACCACTTTTAATTGTTTTTTGCGTGTTTTCGTTTAAAAACGGCTTTTCGCAAGACGCAATTATTTTTGAAAAAGTAAGTCAAAAACTGCAACAAGACAAAAAATGTTACAACTCATATTGCGAGTTTGTGATAGTATCGTTTTGCGAAAAATATCAAGCCACCAACGATTCGTTAGAAAGGCTTTCTTTTGATTATTACACAACAAAATATAATGAATTAGACCCGCTTTTTAGGTTAATTCAATACAATTCCATAAAATTAAGCGTGCAAAATTTGCTTACAGAACTCGACAATAACAACTCGCTGTTAGAAATTTGTAAAGTCCTCAAACCCAACAACAAACAAGTAAAACAGGCGTATCGCACATTAGTTTCAAACGAAAATAATTTTAACAATGAAACAACTTTATTTTCAAAAGAACTAATTTACGAATATTACGAATCGTATCTAAAAAACGGCACTATTTCGGTTGGAACTGATTGATAGACAAGGAGATAAAGGTGCTTTTTTTTAGCAGAAATGGGGGGGGTGCTTCTTGCGCACTAAAAACCAATCGACAAAACAAATTTTTTCTTCAATTTTTTGCGGACAGGGCGGAGGGACGAAGCCCTGCTCTCAAAAATCTTATACGTACGGGCGAAAAATTTTTCGCCACTACATAAGCCGGACAAACATTTTAGTTGAATTAACGGAACGCCACGCTAAATCATCAAAAGTTGGGGTTGTGCGGTTGAGTGCTTGTAAATCTACACTTTCGCGAAAGCCAATTTCTTGGCAAATTATTGTTATATCTTTCATACTGCCAAGCCTCTGTTGTATCCATTGCCTTGCTGTATGAAACAAGTATATTTTATTGGTTTGTTATTCCGGTTTTATTGGATTTATTTTTTCAAACTTGTTAAAATCCTTTTTATTGTAAGTCCATATCGTTTCAATATTATTGGCTTTCATTGTTGCCGCAATTGTTGCATCATGAATGTTTTGTCCTTTTACTTTATAAGCAATCATTATTTTTTGCAATTCTTTGATAACATTCAAATCAATTGAATATATACCAAATACCGTTTTAAAATAATCAATCTGCCTGTTTGCTTGTTTGGGAGTTAATGGATTTTCAAGATATTTGTTATTTGTAACTACCGCATAAAATTCTCGTAATATCTGAGTAGAAATCACAAGTTGAGTGTTTTCGCTGTACAATCTGTCTAACAAAACTGTTACAATTTGATGTTTGGTTGCATCAAAATCATTTAAGGTAGAATAAACCAATATGTTGGTATCCAAAAATTGTATTTTATAATCTTGTTCCATATAAATCGGCTCTATTAAATTCTTGTTTCATTCCTCCACACGAAAAGACCGGAATGTTTAAACTTTTTTCATTTTCTTTTGTAGGTTTAACAAATGAAACAGAATGGTGCATAAATAATTGTTCCGGAACTATTTGTTTTTCCTCCAACAATAAAAACATTGCGTAATTCAAAAGTTGTGAAAATTTTTCATTCGGCAACTCTTCTATTACACTCAACAATTTATCAATACTTTCTTTTTGTTTTACATACATTTTATTTGCTGTTTTAATTTGATTTGAATAATTACTTTTTGTTTTGATTCTTAGTATCTTTTAATAACTTTTTCATCTCTCTGTCAAAGTCTGATATGTATCTTTTATCTTCGGCTTGTCTATACTTTTTATATTCTTGATTGGCTTTCTCAATAGCTTGTTTATGGCTTACACTCCCCGCATTTGTCAATAATTCTTTTTCACTTATTTTTAAAAAATCGTCTAACTTTTTAATCCAATCATTCATTTTCATCAATCGTCCGTTGGTAGCCTGCAATTCAGCAAAATCAAGGTACAACGAAACAATCAAATTAAGTTGTTTTAGTTCATCTTCCGACAAATAATTTTTTGCTATCCCAACATCTTTTTGAGTAATATAATTACCCTTGAAATTTGTTAAGCCAAGAAATGGTTTATCCGCATCAACTCTACTGTTTATCATTTCGGCGACTGTTAATCCGTGAACAGCATAGTGCATTTTGTTTTGAACAGTAGCAAAAAACTGTTTGGTTTGAGCATCGTCTTTTTTGTAATCAATACTCGTGGCATAAATATCGGTTACTTTTTGATAAAAATTACGTTCACTGCTCCGAATATCCCTAATGCGTTGTAAAAGTTCCTCAAAATAACGAGAACGCGCTCCGTGTTGCTTCAAGCGCTCGTCGTCCATTGTAAAACCTTTGACAATATATTCGTGTATGCGCTTGGTTGCCCAAATACGAAATTGTGTGCCTTGTGGCGATTTTACTCTGTAACCAACCGAAATAATTACATCAAGGTTATAGTGTTCTACATTATAGGTTTTACCGTCATTTGCAGTTGTCGCAAAATTTGCGACAACTGAATCTTTTTCGAGTTCGCCCTCTGCAAAAATATTATTTATGTGTTTTCCAATAGTTTTAATATCACGATTGAATAAAGTAGCCATTTGTTGCCTATTCAGCCAAACCGTCTCATTTTCTAATTGAACATCAATCTTTATTTTTCCATTGGAAGCTTGATATAATATAATGTTACTGTTCATAGTTTATTTATTATCTAACTATAATTTTTGAGTTTTACTAACCTCCTTTTATTTTTTTATTATTTTACCTCAATAGCTCGCCCCCTCATAACAGCCTGATAATCAATATTATAACTCTTAATTTTTAACTTTTAAATTACCACAATTTTTTATTCTATAACTTCTAAATTCATAGATTTTGCATAATTTTTCAACGCTTCATCGAAAGTTACTATAATATCGGTTCTTAGATTGTCATCAGAAATCATTTCTTTTATTATTTCATCTACTAAACTTATAT